>Ga0070706_100000007_pt1 | contig 228014 bp, 214 predicted proteins | sample KBSK5501metaG_FD_65476 | JGI IMG/M metagenome (GOLD analysis project Ga0070706, IMG submission 65476) | Corn, switchgrass and miscanthus rhizosphere microbial communities from Kellogg Biological Station, Michigan, USA - KBS K5-50-1 metaG | ecosystem: Host-associated > Plants > Roots >...
CTACTTTGATGTTCTCTCGTTGAGACCAGACCTTGGGAGTGGCTTCAGGAGCCCGTTCTGGGGTCGATGGCTTCGCCGGTTTCGCGGTCTTTGCCGGTGGCCGAGGCGTTTGAACAGCGGCCGGCGATTCCTGAGCACGTCCCGATGACGCGCAAAGCGCCAGTGCGAAAAAGACAAACGTTATTACTATTCTGTGCAGCATAATAGGTATCACAAGTTTGGACAACGACGACTCCAGCTTCCGTCCGTTCAATTTTCACTTCCCGCGGTCATTTCTCTCAACGCATCGACCTTCTTTGAATAAGCCGCCAGCAAATATTGGAGCGCGATCGGATCACCGGGATTTTCATTCACTACGCGGCGCGTATCCTTAATGGTGCGATCGATGTCCCCAAGCGCGGCATCGAATCGCGCAAGCATGATCGGATCAAGTTGAGATCGATGGCGTTTGACATCGCGCGACAGCATCGAGATAGCGGCTAGGTACTTCTGCTCGGCTTCACGCACGAGTTGATCAGGCGTCGGTCTGGCTGCCACGAGTTTTGCGGCTGGAACCTTCTTCGGGGCCGTTTCGCCCCCGCCGTTGCTCGCAACTGTGCTGCCCGTCTCCGGTGCTTTCGGTGCAACCTCAGGTGTCGGTGCCTCAACGCTCGGGTTCCCGTCATCTGACGACGCCGCCGGTGCCGATCCATTTCTTTCAGCGCGCGCGAGCAGCTCACGTTGGTTCTTCGAGTTCAACAGGGTCATCACGACGACCGTGAGCGCGATAGCAATAACCACAAGCGCGCCGGCGAACGCCGGACTGAACCTAGGCCCCGCAAACAATCCGCCAAGCTTGATTCGAAGACGCGCGAGCATTCCCTCTCTTGCTCCGCCGCGCTCCTGCTTGATCCTTGCTTCGATAGACGACCACAGGAGCGGCGTGACTTCAACGTCACGCTGGTAACGCGAATAGATCTCCTGCTCTCGCGTCCACTCTTGATGAAACGCCGTGCACGCCGTGCAGGAAGCTAAATGCTCTCTCACTGGCCCGGCCGACTTCTGATCAAGCGCGCCGTCCGCGTATTCTTCGATGAGTACTTCGCACTCTTCACACTTCATAGCCAACTCCCAGGTAAGGCTTGATGCGCCGGCGCATCTCGGCCCTCGCGCGATGCAAATCGGTCTTCAGCTTTGGAATCGAGGATCCGGTGATCTGGGCGATCTCCTCGTAGCTCCGCTGCTGAAACACCTTCAGCGTAAACACAACCCGCTTATCTTCGTCCAAAGCCCCGAGCGCGTCTTTGATGACACCGCTCAATTCCTTGTCCAACAACTGACGGTCGGGCGGAAGTTTTCCGTCGCTAAGCTCGATCACTCGATCGTCATCGATACCGACTTTGTCGGTCTCTCGATGTTTATATCGAAGCGACTCGCGGGCGACGTTTTTGGCGATTCCGAATAACCAGGTCGAGAGCTTCGTTTCGTCTCTCATATTATTGAGATTCTTGTAAGCCCGCACGAAGGTTTCCTGAGTTAGTTCTTCCGCCAGGTCCCGCTGGCCCACCATGTCGTAAATGAAGCTGATCACGGGACGGCCATAGCGATCAAAGATGAGCCGAAAAGCTTCATCTTCTCCGCGGCGGGCGCGCGCGATGAGTTCTTCCGAACTATTCATCAGAGTCCCGACGCGTCCGCTTGACTGGCCTACCAGGCTGATCGCCTCCATCATATCGGCTTCACCTAAGTTCAACCAGTTAGTGGCCCGCGTCTCGAAAAGGTTTCAGTGCACGTCCGCCTCGTTGAGTCTTATGACGGCATAATAGCAGCTTTGATTAGACTTTGCGTTAACGAGCGCAAGACGCATTGGGTTCGGGCTTCTTTAGGCAGCGCAGCACAAAACCGGGATCGACCTTGCTACGGTGGGTGAATCTTCTGAGGAAAGAAATGGTGCCCCCGGCGCGATTCCAACGCGCGACCTCTCGCTTAGGAGGCGAGCGCTCTATGCAACTGAGCTACGGGAGCACATCGGCACTAAACTAGCAGAGTTCGTTTTCAAGTGTCCAGAAATCGAGCGTCACTATTCGTCGTACTTCAGCAACGAAGCCACCTTATGGCCGGGAAAACGCGCGCGGCCATTCAAAAAGGTCAGCTCGACCACGAAAGCAATGCCCGCCACGACTCCCCCGAGTTTCTCAACCAAATCCACTACCGCGCGAGCCGTCCCGCCCGTCGCAAGCAGGTCATCGGCGATCAGCACTCGATGCCCGGCGCCAATCGCGTCCTTGTGAATCTCGAGTGTGTCTGTGCCGTATTCCAGATCATATGTTATTGACTCAGTCGGGGCAGGCAATTTTCGCGGCTTCCGCACTGGAACAAACCCAGCCTTGAGACGATAGGCGAGTGCCGGCGCGAAAATGAATCCTCGCGCCTCCACACCAATTACCGTGTCGATATTCGGATCGTCTATCAATTCGACCAGCCGATCGATCGTCGTTCTCAATCCATAAGGGTTTTTTAGCAACGTTGTTATGTCGTAGAACATGATTCCCGGTTTCGGAAAGCCGGGAACAGTGCGGATCATCTCTTTCAAATTGTCCACAAAATCTCTCCTGTATTGATTGATAGTCTTGCTCGCCTGCGCATCAAAACACGACGTCGAATCCCGAATAAGTCCCGGTGACCGCCATTTCGACTTCTACGACCTCGGTAACGTGCGAGTATGAAGGACCGCGTTCGAGAGCCTCGCGAAACTGATCGATTGCCCGCGCCGAGCCTTCCGCTATCGCCTCCACCGATCCATCGCCCAGGTTTCTAACTATCCCGGAAATCCCGGCCTCACGCGCGGCCCGAATTGCGAAATAGCGGAAGCCTACGCCCTGAACTCGTCCTCTCACTATGAATCGCCGGGCTATCATACGTGGTGCAAACCGCGCCGGCAGCCGGACCGATTCCGATTGAAGGCCGCGCGGATGCTTCTCGGAAGGAAAGATAGTCCAGCTTTTCTTTCCGCCGGTCAACCTTCTCGGATGCTTAGTTCCTGTTGCTGGGCTTGATTGGGTTATCTGGTCTGCTCGAATTAGGAACCGCGTAATCCATCCATCCGATCATCATTTCATCGTAAGTAGGGTCACCCCAACGAACAGCCTTTGTCGCATCCGGGTTATATTTGTTTTTGAGGGAGTTATCGAAGTGCGCAGTGATGACTGCTCTTGTTCCCCTGGGAATTGAAATCGGTTTCTTCAGATAGTACATCGTCTGCCAGTTGAAGTTGAACTTCGGGACCCATAGCAAAATCTCGCGGCGGCCGCTGGGATAGATCACCTCATACTTCATGTCTTTTCCACGCAAATGCATGTGGGGCATATAGTCGATCAGTTGCACGTCCTCATCAAAAGTGTAAGACGCGGTCACCTCGTGGTTGCCGGCGCCCGGTGGAATCTTGAAAAAGTGATTGGGCACCGTAAGCGTCACAACTCGCTTGTCGGGAGGTTGCCTGGCGAAGATCAGCCCCACGCTGGTGCGGTCCGTCTCGGGCTTCTGAAGCGCTCCACGAAAGCTTGAATAATGAATCTGCAGGACGATGCTCGACCCGGCGGGAACTTTCTTTCCCATCCCGTGAGCGTAGAGATCGGGCCCTTTCCCCGGAGCGTAAGAAGCCAACAGGATGCTGAACAGATCAGAACCCTGGTCGCCGGCTCGGCGTCGTATCAGCGAACCGCCGTTGGCCGCGCTCGCGCCATCGTCAATCACCGGCGCATCAAGTTTTACTCGCGAGAGCGTTCCTTCTTTGTAGAAGATACCTTGGTCCTCTTCTCTCTTTGCTTCAGGTCCACGGCTCCCTTCGCTCGCTCTGGCAAGGGTCTGAGGCGTCAACACGTGAGCAATCGCATGATGCACGATCCTCCTGTTGCCCGGACGAATCTCTGCTGCCTCGACCCACATGTCGTGAGTGAATCCAGCCGGGATCGTGTAATAGACATAGCTGTCCGGGGCATCCGGTTTTATGGTGAGATCCTCACTCATAGAGAACACTTGATCGGGTTTGCCTATTACCCAGTTCGCATTGTAGTCCGGGACCGGGGGCAGAAGTTTCGGGTCACCTTCCTTTGCGCCCTGATCTACCCACGCGGCGATCGTTTCGATAGCCTTTGGGCTCAGGAGCGCTGCGTTTCTGAAATCGCCGTAGCGCGGATCTGCATTCCATGGTGGCATCTCGCGCGTGAGGACCTTTTCTCGGATTGACTTCGCCCACGGCCGGACGTCTTTGTATTCCAACACCGAGAATGGCGCGATGTCGCCGGGCCTATGACACCGCGCGCAACTCTCAAAGAGAATCGGCGCCACGTCCCTTGTGAATGTAACTTCCGCGCCTTTCGAGCCGGCGTTGCTGTTTTTCGCAACGGTCACAAGAAGTACAATGGCCGACGCCACAACAACCATCTCGGCTACTTGATATCTTCTCGAAAGCATCTCGGTTTGTTTTCTTGCTTACCGGAAATCGGACGAGTAGCCCATTCTTATATCACGTTCGGCCGCGTCGTTCTAACCTCGAAGTTGAGATGGCTATTGCGGAAATAACGGGTTCTCAATTGCGACGAAAAGCACCGAAAGGAGAGTCTGGCTTAAGTAATCATGTTTTCACGTTGCACTTGACACAATTCTGGTGCTTTGACATCATCTCACCGCATTTCGCAGTTCCGCTATTTGCCAATCCAGTTATTGTGGAGAGCTAGCCGAACGCTTTCCAGGTATTCAGCCAGCTCTCGGCGCAATTGATTGGCTCGAATTAACCTTACAAAGTCACTGGAGGAAGAATCATGAAAACCAAGAAACTGATTGTTAATTCAATATTCGTGTCGATGATTGTCTGTTGGCTCGGCATTTCAGCTCTGGCTCAGGTGCAGAAGGTCGATGAGCCCGTCGCTGCAATCGCATCAAGCCCGACAGAGATAACATTTCAGCCGCAAGTTGCATACAGCCGGCTCGTCCTCACCGTGTCGGCGCCAACCGGTGAAGTATACAGGAAGGAATTTGAGGGCGGCGCTGCTGCGTCATTCAAGTTCATCGACGATAGCGGCGTCAACCTCCCCGATGGTCACTATGGTTACGAATTGCGCGTCATTCCCCAATTTAGCCGCGAAGCGAGGAGAGCCCTCGCTGCTTCACGAGAGAAGGGCAACAGCGCAGAAGTAATGCGTGAGTTGCAAAAGAACGGCCAATTGCCTGCAAGCATCAGCGTTCAATCCGGGTCCTTCCTGATCGAGAACGGCGCCGCTCGCGTTGGCGCTCCCGGCGAGGATGCTGAGCCGCGAAGCAACCCAGACGGCGGTGTCCAAACTCAGAGCAAAAAGAAGGGTGGCGGCACTGTCACTATCCAGGACGTGGTTACGGCGGACGATGTGATCATTCAGGGCAGCGCTTGCATAGGGCTTGATTGCGTGAACAACGAGAGCTTCGGTTTCGACACGATCAGGTTGAAAGAGAACAACACCCGGATCAAGTTTGACGATACGTCCACATCGGCCGGCTTCCCGGCCAACGATTGGCAGCTAACCGCGAATGACTCAGCAAGCGGGGGAGCAAACAAGTTCTCAATCGAGGACATCACAGGGTCCAAGGTTCCGTTTACGGTTACAGCCGGCGCCCCGACAAATTCGATGTTTGTCGCCAGCAGCGGAAAGGTGGGGTTGCGCACAGCGACGCCTGTATTAGACCTGCATATTACTACGGGCGACACTCCCGCACACCGGCTCGAGCAGACCGCGGCGTCCGGCTTCACCGCGCAGACCTGGGACATCGCCGGTAACGAAGCCAATTTCTTTGTGCGAGATGTTACCGCAGGCTCACGCTTGCCTTTCCGCATCCGGCCCGGCGCGCCCACCAGCAGCATTGATATCGCTGCCAGCGGCAACGTGGGAGTTGGTACGGCCTCTCCCAGCGGAAAACTAGAGGTGGCTGGTGTGAGCGATACTGCACCGGCAAGAATTACTGGAAATGCCCCAAGGCTAGACTTTTTCAGTACAAGTGCCAATGCAGGTGATAGAAATTGGGCCTTCCGTTCAAATCAGGTCGTCTTTGGCGATTTTGATTTATTCCAATCAAACGCAAAAGATGGAGACCCAGTTACTGCCGGGACCATCCGTTTTTACATAAAGAACGACGGCAACGTTGGTATCGGGACCACGAGTCCCGCCGGAAAGCTGGATGTGAACGGCTCGATCTTCCAACGCGGTATTCAACTCTTTGCCGACTATGTTTTCGAACCGAGCTACACTCTCGAATCAATCGAAGACCACGCGGCCTTCATGTGGAACAACAGGCACCTGCCGGCCGTCGGAGCGAAAAAGGTTGATGAGCATGGCCAGGAGATCGTCGAGATCGGCGCACGAATGCGTGGCTTGCTCGAAGAGCTTGAAAAGGCTCACATTTACATTTCAACACTCAACGACAAAATCGGCGAGCGAGATATCCAACTGACAAAGCTCGAGCGACAGAACGCAGACCTCGCCGAGCGGTTGGCTCGCCTCGAACTCATTCTCGCTGGTTCGAAGGGCGAGAAAAAGTAGCCGTAAGATCGCCGAATGCCTTTAATGCGCGGGGACGAGGAGCTTCCTCGTCCCCTTTTTATTTTGCTAATTTCGAGGTTGGGTCGAGTGCTCGCTTATTTCGCAAACGCGCATCACAACTCGCATCTCTCGATCAGAGAGATAAGCAGGTTACTTGCTCAATGAAAAAGCGAGAGCGGATTCCACCCTCGCTTTTGTCCAGGATATTGGTCGGGGCGATTGGATTCGAACCAACGACCTCTCGGTCCCGAACCGAGCGCTCTACCAGGCTGAGCCACGCCCCGTAAACGAAGCGTTATCATAGCGGCGCGTTCGCGCGATTGTCAAAGCAGCCTTCAATCCGCCCCGGCTTGCGAAACCGGCTGTCCCGCAGTAAGCATCTCGATAAACTTTCGAGTCGCCGCGCTGAATATTTTGCCTTTGCGATGAATGATGGCGATTGGTCTTGCGAAGCTCTCGGTGAAATTGACCGCGCGCAGCGTTCCTGCTCGCACTTCGTTTTGCACGGTCGCGCGAGGAACGATAGTCACGCCAAGATCAGCTTCGACCGATCGCTTGACCGTTTCGATGTTGTCGAGCTCCATCACATACTGAACAGTGATCCCGCGATCCCGAAGAATCTTATCCACTGCTTTGCGAGTCGGGATGTCGCGCTCAAACCCGATAAAGCGCTGCCCGTCAAGCGTGCCGATATCGATTCGCTTCTTCGAAGCAAGCTCGTGTTCAGGACTACAAACGAAAACCAGCGGGTCATTTCCAAAAGGTATGATGTCGATCTGCGGCCGCTCCGACGGATACGCAACGATTCCGATATCGATCACATGATTGATGACATCCTCATAGACCTTGTTGGGTCTGCTGTATTCAATGTGCACGTTCACTTGCGGATAAGACTTGATAAAGCGCTTCAGCACCGGCGACAATTCGTGAATACCAACCGAGTAAATCGTCGCCACGCGCACCTGGCCGCTAACGATATTCCCCAATCCTTTCATCTCTTCGGTAAGCGCATTGAAGCGATCCATGATCTCGCGGCAGCCTTGATAAAAAGTCATTCCGGCGTCGGTCGGCACGAGAGTCCCGCCCCGGCTCCGCTCCACCAGCCTCCGGTTGAATCGATCCTCAAGCGCTCGAATCTGCTGGCTGACGGCTGACTGAGAGATGAAATTCTTGACCGCAGCCTTTGAAAAGCTGCGTGTATCGATGAGGTCGCAAAAAACTTTCAGAGACTCGATATGCATAACGCCACCTTATTACGCAGAAGCCTACTGCAAGGGCTTACTTATACCATATTGATGAAGTGGTTATTAGGAGGAGAGCGCGGTTTTCGTCAGCTAACTGACTGCTCAGCTCTCGGCTGAGACGCGCTCCCATTCAGCGTACAGCGCGCTCAATTCGGCCGAGAGAGTTTCCTGGCGTCCGTTGATTCCGGCGTATTGTTCCGCGCGCCAGTCAGCGGGAGGGTTTGCCAGTAGTTCCGTAAGGTCGGCCAGTTCAGTCTCGATCGCGTGAATTTGCTGCTCAATCTCGGAGATAGTGCGGCGTGGTTGTTTGCGAGTCTTCGGCTTCGTGGGACGTGTTGCTTTTGGCCGGGCATCACGCTGAGTGACGGACTCGTTGTGTGCTTGCGACACGTGATGCACGGCGTAGAAGTCCGAATAGCTGCCGGTATGATAAGTCGCCGCGCCATTTTCAAAATGAAGAATCTCGCTCGCGAGCTTGTCCAGGAAATATCGATCGTGTGACACCATGATCACCGTGCCCGCATATTCGGAAAGAGCCTGCTCGAGAGCTTCGCGCGATGGAATATCCAGATGGTTCGTTGGCTCGTCCATCACCAGCACATTCGCGCGGCTGTAAATAAGCTTCGCAAGCGCAAGTCTGCTTTGTTCACCACCGGACAACGCAGCCACCGGTTTCGAGATGTCGTCACCAGTGAACAGGAACTTCGCTAAATAAGTCCTCAACTCCCCCGGTGGAACTCGTGGGGCTACCGATGTGATTTCATCGATCACGGTCGATTGAAAATCCAGACTCGACAATTCCTGATCGTAATACTCGAGGTTGATGTTGGCGCCCCACGTGAAGCCCCCGCCCAGAGGCTTGATCTCGCCAAGCAGCGTTTTCAGAAACGTGGTCTTGCCTGAACCGTTTGGACCTATTATTCCCAGCCGCTCGCCTCGCCTGAGCAAAAAAGAGATGTCCCCGGCCAGCGTGTTGGTTCCGTAGCCGACCGCGAGGTCAGCCGCCGCAAGTACGTTGTCGCCCGCGCGCGCTACACTTTGAAGTTTGAAGTTGCCGACGGCGTCCTCGCGCACGGATTCAACGCGATCCAAACGTTCGAGCATGTTGCGCCGGGACTTCGCTTGTTTGGTTTTCTGTCCCGCGATGTTTCGGCGGATGAAATCCTCGGTTCGCGCGATCATCTCCTGCTGCCCTTCATACTCGCGCAGTTGCGCGAGGCGCCGTTCCGCGCGCTGCTTCGTGAAGGCGCTGTAATTCCCGGTGTAGAGCGATGCGCGTCCCGCTTCGATCTCCATTGTTCTGGTTATCGTGCGATCAAGCAGATATCGATCGTGCGAGATAATGACGAATGCAGGCTTGTATTGAGCTAGAAAATCCTCAAGCCACTCGACCGCATTCACATCGAGATGATTTGTGGGCTCATCCAGCAGTAAAAGATCGGGCTCGGAGAGCAAGAGTTTTGCAAGCGCGAGTCTCGCCTTTTGCCCGCCGCTAAGATGCTCGGCAGGCGCGGGCAAGTCATCCTGTTTGAAGCCGAGGCCCGCAAGCACAGCCTCGGCTCGCGAGTGATAGCTGAAGCCGCCCGCAATCTCATAAGAGTGACGCAAGTCGCTGTAGCTGTGCATCACCTCATCAAGCGCGGCGCCTTTCGCGTCGGACATCACGTGTTCGAGCCGCGTTATCTCGTCTTCCATCGCGCGCATCTCGGTGAACACCGAAAGCGCGTGATCGCGAACGCTCAGCTCGCCAGAGAAAACTGGCTGCTGTTCGAGCAGGCCCAGACGAAGTCCGCGAAGCAGCACGACCTCACCGCGATCGGCCTCCTCCGTCTTGGTGAGAAGACGAAAAATGGTAGTCTTGCCGGCGCCGTTTCGTCCTACCAACCCGACTCGTTCGCCCGGGTTCACTTGAAGCGTGACGCCACGCAACACATCGGTGCCGCCGTAGGATTTGTAGACATCGTTTAATCTGAAGAGCATGGCGGGAGGTCAGCAGCGCAGAGGAGCAAAGAGGCGCAGAGGAGCAGTCGCCAGCGCTCGTCGGCTCCTCCGCCCCTCTGCTTCCGTGGCTCAGTTTCAGTGCGGCTATCGCTTGTTCGCGTTGGCTGCCGCGGGCTTAGCCGTATTCGACGGAGCCGGCGCAGGTTTATTTTCGTTCTCGAATCGCGGTTGAGCTGCTGGCTGAGTCTTCGAGCCGGCCTGCTGTAAGAGCTGCGACGGTCTCATCTCGACGATGGTCTGGGGATTCTGAACTATTCGTTCTGCCAGGAGATTCTTTATCGTGGTCTCGGCGAGCGTCACCATCACAAGTGCGTTAAGAAGAACTTGCTGACGTTGTTGCGTGATCGTGTTGATGATGTCCGCGCGAACGTCGTTCAGCGTCAGATTTTGCGGCTGCTCCTGCTTGCGATTGAGCTTGAAGATGTACCAGGCACCCGCGAGATTGTCTTTGATCGGCTCGGTGTACTGCCCATCATTCAAAGCCATGAGCTTGGCCGGGACGTCCGGACGGCTCGGGAATGTCTGTCTCAATTGCGCTTCGGAAGCAAAACCCAGCCGGCCACCCCTGAGACCCGATGCCTGGTCTTCAGACTTTTGCGCGGCGACGGTCGCGAAGTCCGAGTTGCTGCGCAGTTGTTCGTAGATGCCTTTGATTTTTTGTTCGGCTCCGGCGTCGCCGCCGTTGTTGGCAGGAGTCACAACGATCATCGAGATGTCGGCGCCGCGTTCGGCGACGAACTCACTCTTGTGGTCGTTGTAGTATTTTTCAATCTCACCATCAGTTGGAGCGTTAACCCGAGTTCTTTCTCGCTCTCGAAGAGCGCCAATCGCAAGTTCCCGCCGGATCTTATCCTTGACTTCCTCCTCGGTGAAACCGGCTTGTTTGATTTGGCTCTGATACTGCTCCTCGGTTACCTGGGCGTCCTGCTTGCGCTTTTGTACTTCCTGATTGACCTTGTTGTCATCCGGAACCAGGTTGTCTTTTTGGGCCTTTTGATAGAGGGCTTCTTCCTGGATGAGGTTGTCCAGAACGCTGAGGCGGGCGGCAACCAGCTCGGCGGGCGACATTGAAGTATTGTTTGCGCTCGCATCAAGCTGTTGCTTGATGGTGCTGTCGACCTGCTTCAAGGTAATCTCGCGCGAGCCGACCTTTGCCGCGGCTTCCATCTCCGATTTATCGGCCGAGCCCTTGCACGCGACGAGCACGAATGAACAGCAAAAAACTAAGCTGAGTGATTTGAGGAAACGAAACACGGTTTCTGCTCCTTAATGAGAAGTCCGACAAACCTCAGTTTGTCGTTGATTATTGAACGCGACACTTGTTGGAATCCGCGAGAAACTTCAAATTCGTTTGACGGACATCGCTCCGAGCGTGCTACACTGTCGCTTTGTTTTCATAGCAAAATTCCTATCGGAGGTACGTAGCAATGTCCAAGCAATGTGAGGTCTGCGGCAAGGGGCCTCAATTCGGTCACCGGGTCAGTCACGCCAACAATCGCACCAACCGCCGCTTCAATCCAAACCTTCAAGGCGTCCGCGCTCTAATCAGCGGCCGCGCGCAACGCATTCGAGTCTGCACTCGCTGCCTCAAAGCCGGCAAGGTTGTCAAAGCCGCTTAGTCATTGGTCACTAGTCATTAGTCATTGGTTTCGTACCAGGGACAAATGACTAATGACAAATGACTAATGACCTCCTAACGCAATCACGTCGATTTCGACGCGCACATCGCGAGGCAGCCGCGATACCTGAACCGTCGACCGGGCCGGCGGAACCTCACCAAAAAATCGCCCGTACGTTTCGTTCATCTCGACGAAGTCATTCAAGTCCGCCAAAAATACCGTCGTCTTAACAACCCGATCGAGCGAGCTTCCCGCAGCCTCGAGCACCGCGCTCAGGTTGTTCATCACGCGCTCGGTTTGCTCTCGAATTCCGCCCTCGACGATTTGCATCGTCGCCGGATCGAGCGCTATCTGACCTGAAGCGAAAATCAACCCGTTCGCCTTGACTGCCTGCGAATACGGTCCAATCGCATTTGGCGCGTTATCGGTCTGAACGCGGTCCTTCATACTCCATAGACTCCACAGCCGGGATTTATCCGCCTCATCGAAATTCCGAATTATCCCAGATGAAGATCGTGATTGTCCACCGGCACGAGAACCACGTGGCATAACCATTGCCCTCAATCTCGAAAGAATTCTGTTTCGGAGCGATAAATGCGAGTTTGCTTCGAAGCGCGGAGGTGTGTGTATGTCTTCAATTCCAAAAAATGTACCAGAGCCGACCAGAGTCACCGTCGATGAAGTAATCGAACGGCTGAATCGCGGCGAGCAATTTGTTTTTATCGATGCCCGAAACCCGAACGCCTGGGGAAAAGCTGAAACAAAGTTGCCGGGCGCCATTCGCGTTCCTTCAGATGAGGCCGAGCAGCACTTGAACGAGATACCTCTAGGGCGAACGATCATTACCTATTGCACCTGACCGCACGAAGCATCAAGCGCCAGTGTGGCGCAGGAGCTAATGAAGCGCGGGTTCAAGAACGTGCACCCCCTGAACGGCGGCTACGACGAATGGGTCGATAAGAAGGGTCCCCTTGAATCACGGTGACCGAATGAAACGGCCATCTCTTTGATTGAGCCTTGGATTGATAAAGCCAGACTGCCGATGTTAGTCTTGGCACGCTTAAAGCAAATCTTGCGTCCAATATGAAGGACCAAGGGTTCGCTTGAAGCGGAGGCATCGGCTCTTGGCCATCGACCCGGGAACAAACATCGGTCCTTACAAAGTCCTGAACTCGCTCGGCGCGGGCGGGATGGGTGAGGTTTATCTTGCCCGCGACACGCGGCTGGGCCGTAAGATCGCTCTCAAGTTCCTGTCCGCAGCCTTCACGCGGGACGAAGAACGAGTGCGCCGCTTCCAGCAAGAAGCGCGCGCCGCTTCCGCGCTCAACCATCCAAACCTGATCACTATTTTCGAGATCGGCGAGGTCGAATCGATTCACTTCATCTCGACCGAGTTCATCGAAGGCGAAACTCTCCGCCAGCGAATCCTGTCGCATCGAATGTCTATCACCGACATTTGCGACGTCGCGATCCAGATCGGAAGCGCCTTATCGGCGGCGCACTCGGCGGGAATCACCCATCGCGACATAAAACCCGAAAACATCATGGTGCGGCCGGACGGTGTGATCAAAGTGCTGGATTTCGGATTGGCAAAACTCGCAGAGAAACCCGAAACACCCGAAGCTTCAGCATTCGATCCGACCGGGGTCACCAAGAAGGTCGTCGAAACCGATCCCGGCGTTGTGATGGGAACCGTGAGTTACATGTCTCCGGAACAAGCACGCGGAACGCCCGTCGATGCGCGCACCGACATCTTCAGCTTCGGCGTAGTGATGTACGAGATGATCGCCGGACGAGTGCCTTTCGACGGCGCAAGTTTCGGCGATGTGATCTCGAGCATTCTTGGAAAACGCCCAATGCCGCTTGCGCGATTCGCTCCCGATGTTCCCGCGGAACTCGAACGCATAGTCAGCAAGGCACTCGCAAAGAATCGCGATGAACGCTATCAATCGACCAAAGACATGCTGATCGACTTGAAACGCCTCAAGCATCGGCTGGATGTCGAAGATGAGATCAATGACTCGTCGCCTCACGAATGGGTTCGCGATTCGGCGGGAGCGCGTCGCGTGCGAAGCAATGATTCTGTTCCGGTGCTTGGCGATACAGTTGCGATCAGTTCAGAACCTGGCGTTCGCACGACTTCCAGCGCCGAATATCTCGTCAGCGAGATCAAGCGACACAAGAAAGCCACCTTCTTCGTTCTGTCTGCCGCGGTGATTGCCGTAGTCGCGACTACCTTTTTCACCGGGCGCCATCGAATCGATTCAGTCGCGATCCTTCCCTTCGTCAATCAGACCGGCGATCAGAAAATGGAACCGGTCACCGAGGAAATGACCGAAGGAATCATCGATCATCTATATCAGCTTCCGGGACTGAGGGTTATTTCCTACGGCTCGGTGATAGGATACAAAGACCGCCAGCTCGACGCCGGCGCGATCGGCCGGGAACTCGGCGTCAGCGCCGTGATGATCGGGAGGATCAGCCGGCGCGATGAGGTCCTCACCGTTAATGCGGAGCTTATCGACGCGCGAGATCGAACGCGCATCTGGGGCGATCAGGAGACGCTGAAGTTTTCGGACCTGATGATGGCGCATCATCGAATCGCGCGCGGCGTCTCCGACAAGCTTGGGCTGAAGCTGAGCGACGAAGAACGAAAGCATCTGGATGCCGAGGAGCTTTACGAAACCGGGCGAAACTTTTGGAATCAGCGGACCACGGAAGGTTTAACAAAAGGCATTGAGAACTTTGAGAAAGCGGTCGCGCTGAGACCTGACTATGCTCTGGCGCACGCGGGTCTTGCGGACTGCTACAACATGCTGGGGACCTACGGGGCGAAGTCGCCGACCGAAGCGTTCCCAAAGGCGAAATCCGAAGCACGGCGCGCGTTGGAAATCGACGACTCGCTGGCCGAGGCTCACGTCTCGCTCGCATACGCTCTATTCCGAAACGACTGGAACTGGGGCGACTCCGAGAGAGAATTCCGGCGGGCGCTGCAATTGAATTCGAAGTCCGCGCAAGCTCATCAATGGTACGCAAACCTGCTGGTTGCGCTTGGCCGCAACGACGAAGCCATCGCGCAAACAAAACAGGCGGCGGAACTGGATTCGACTTCGCTGATCATCAGATCGCATTTCGGCTTTGTGTACTTCTTCACACATCAATACGACGAATCGATCGCCGCTTGTCAGAAGGCGCTCGAGTTGGATCCGGGCTTCTTCGCCGCGCGCCGTTATCTGGGTCAGGCCTACGGACAGACGGGCAAGTATGATCAGTCACTGAGTGAATTCCAGAAAGCGGTTGCCGCATCCGGAGGCTCACCCCTGATACGAGCCGAAATGGCCCACACGCTCGCCGTTGCGGGCAAGAAAGACGAAGCAGAGAAAGTTCTCGCTAATCTGAAACAGATCTCGAGCGAACGCTATTTCTCCGCGTATCACATTGCTCTCATCTACGCCGGCCTGGGCGATAAGAACGAGGCTTTGAACTGGCTCGAGAAGGCCTTCGAACAACGGGGAGACTATCTCGTCTTTCTAAAAGTGGACCCACGATTTGATTCCCTGCATTCCGACGCGCGATTCGCATCCCTTCTCTCGCGGATCGAACTTTGAAGAATCCAACGTTCGCGCCGAACGCATCGACTGGTATACAGTTATCATAAGACCAATTATGGAAGGAGGAGCGCATTTGAAAAGCGCAGTGATTCTAGCCCTCGCGTGCATTGTTCTCTCTGCTACTACCTCGACAGCTCAGACTCGGCGGAGGAGTTCACAAAAGCGGCCTACGCCCACAACGTCGTTTGCCGAGAAACAACAAACCGAAATACGAGCGGGCCGCCAACAAATTGCCGGCGAGATCAAGATTCTCAGTCAGTTTCTTTATTTGTTCGGTGGAATCTCGAAGGGAATCGAAACCGCCGAACAGGTGAATCGCACTCGGGACCAGTCGTCGGTCGCAATGCCTCCGCAACAGATCGAGCAAACCAAGATCAAATTCAAGGACAGCATCAGAAACGTGCGCGTCGGCGTCGAGCAACTCGAATCGAGCTTTCGACTCAACCCGGTGCTTCAGACCTACTACACGAATCTGGCGGGAGTGGGCAAACTCGCACAGACAGCCGAGTCTCAGGCGGCGGGTAACAACTTCGATCAATCGGCCAGGTCCTTGATCGCGGTTGTGAACAAACTGGTTGACGCTCTTGTCGCGATGCGCTGAGAAGTGCCGGCGATAACTGCTGCGCTATCAACCTTGCCTGGTGCTGATCGCGATGTCGGTCCGATAGTGCATTCCGTCAAAGCTGATTAAGCTCAGCGCTTCGTAGGCACGCGCGCGGGCGGTTTCAAGTTCGGCCGCGCGCGCCGTCACTCCGAGGACGCGGCCACCAGACGTAGTGAAAACTCCTTGCGCGCTCGCAGTCCCGGCGTGGAAGATCCTGACGCCTTCGAGCCGCGACGCTTCGTCGAGTCCCGTGATCGGTTTCCCTTTTTCGAACTCGCCCGGATACCCGCCCGATGCCGCAACAACGCAGACCGATGATTCATTGCTCCAGTTCACCTGAATCGATCCGATCCGATGATCGACTAGAGCATCGAATATCGCTACCAGATCGCTATCGAGCCTCATCATCACCGCCTGAGTTTCGGGATCTCCCATGCGCGCGTTGAACTCGATTAGCTTCGGGCCATCGCTGGTCAGCATAAGACCCGCGTATAACACTCCGCTGAAAGGCCTGACTTCGGCGGCCATGCCTTCGAGGGTCGGCTCGATGATCTCCCGAGTCACGCGCGTGAGCGTGGCTTCATCGATCAGCCCGGGAGTCGAGAACGATCCCATGCCTCCGGTGTTCGGGCCCCGATCGTTATCGAATACGCGCTTGTAATCCTGAGCCGGAACGATTGCTTTATAGTCTCGCCCGTCGGTGAAAATCATCACCGATGCTTCGCGGCCGATCAGGCATTCTTCGAGCACCACCCGCGAGCCGGCTTCGCCGAACACCCGATCGATCATCATCTCACTGATCGACTCTTCGAATTCCTCTTGATTGTGCGCGATGCGAACGCCTTTTCCGGCGGCCAGCCCATCGGCTTTGATGACGGCCGGAAACTGGAAATATTTCTTCAGCGACTCGCGAGCCGTATCGGGTGAATCACAAGCGACATATCGTGCGGTAGGAATCGAGTGACGAGCCGTGAACTCTTTTGTGAAGATCTTGCTGCCTTCGAGTTGCGCGGCTGCCGCTGACGGACCGACGAGCCGAAGATGGCGTTCGCGAAACGCCTCCGCGACACCGGCCACGAGAGGAGCCTCAGGGCCGACAACGGTCAGGTCGGCGTGAATGGATTCAGCAAGCGCTGCGAGACCGATCGGGTCATTCACGTTGACTGGCAACCGCGTGGCAATCTCCGCGATCCCGGCATTGCCCGGCGCGCAATAAAGTTCAGAGGTGTGCGGGCTCTGGGCGAGCTTCCAACTGATGGCGTGTTCCCGGCCCCCAGAGCCGATTACAAGGATTCTCATTTTCTTCGCTAAGCCTTGCCGCCGGTCATCATCAGGCCGATCTCTTCTTCGGTCACCGCTTTTGGATCGACTTCGCCGACTACGCGGCCTTCATAAATCACGATCACGCGATCGCTCAGGCTCAACACCTCGTCGAGTTCAGCCGAAACCAGCAACACTGCCGCTCCCGCATCTCGAAGCTCGATCACTTTCCGGTGAATGAACTCGGTCGCGCCGATGTCCACGCCGCGAGTCGGCTGCGCGACCAGAATCAACCGCGGGTTGATATCAAACTCGCGCGCGACGATAAGCTTCTGCTGATTGCCTCCCGAAAGCGCGCGCGCGGGCAGCGCGATGTTCGGCGGCCGGACGTCGTATTCGCGCACCAGCCGCTCGGCTCGCTCGACGATGACGTCGTTGTTCAACAGAAAGAACCCGGAAATCGGAGGATCGCGATGAACGCCGAGGATGCTGTTGCTTGCAAGATCGAATGTCAGCAACAGCCCGCGCCGGTGCCGGTCTTCAGGAATGTGAGCGATACCCCGCCGCTTCCTCTGATGTGGATCCAGATCGTTGATTCGTTCGCCTTCAAGCAACACTTCGCCTGACGCGGCCTTGCGCAAGCCCGCCAGAATCTCGATCAACTCAGTTTGCCCGTTGCCTTCGACTCCCGCGATGCCGAGCGTCTCACCGCCGCGCACTTCAAACGAAACATTATCCAGAATCGGATTGCCCTCGGCACGGCCGAGCGTGAGATTGCGCACACTGAGCACCGGTTCTCGCGGCTTTGCATCGTCCTTCTTCACTCGCAGCAGAACCTCGCGGCCAACCATCAATCGCGCGAGCCCTTCGGCCGTCGCTTCGCGTGTCGGCAGGTTCCCGACGACTTTGCCGTCACGCATAACGGTGATGTTGTCCGAGAGCGCCAGAACCTCGGCAAGCTTATGAGTGATGATGATGATCGTCTTGCCCTGTTCGCGCAGCCCTCGAAGGATCGCAAACATCTCGCCAACTTCCTGGGGAGTGAGCACCGCCGTCGGTTCATCCAGTATCAGGATTCGCGCGCCGCGATAAAGCGTCTTGAGAATCTCGACGCGTTGTTGCTGCCCGACCGACAGTTCCGAGATGCGTCGATCGGGATCGATCTTCAAACCGTACTGTTCGGAAATTTCGCGGACGCGCGCGCGCGCCTTGCGATAGTCGATCGATAAGCCGCTAGTTGGTTCGGCGCCGAGCACGATGTTCTCAGTGACGGTGAGCGGCTCGACCAGCATAAAATGCTGGTGAACCATGCCGAGCCCGAGTTTGATCGCATCACCCGGACTGGATATCTGGCGCGGCTGGTTGTCGATCAGAATCTCGCCCTCATCGGCTTGATAGAAGCCGTAGAGGATATTCATCGATGTCGATTTTCCGGCGCCGTTCTCACCGATGATTGCGTGGATTGAGCGGTCTGGGATCGCAAGGCTGATGTGATCGTTGGCAAGCACCTCGCCAAACCGCTTGCTGATGCCGCGCACCTCGACTGCGTAACTGGTTTCTTCGCTCATATTGATTTGAAGGCGGTGAGCGCCCGCCGAATGATAGATGAAAGGCCAGGCGATGTGAAGCTAGCCTTTCGCTGTAGTGTAAGCCTTCTTCACATACTCGGAGGCCAGCTTGTGCGAGTCGAAAACGTTCTCGCGTTTCAGGACCATCTGGTATTCCGCCAACGCTTCATCTCTTTTGCCGAGCGCATCCAAAGCCTGGCCAGCATGAAGATAGGAAAGCGAGACGATTTCTTCGGCCGCCTTCGGCCAGCGCTTGACTTGATTGTATTTTTCGACCGCCGCCTGATAGTCCGCCTTCGCAAACAACGCCTCGCCCCATTGAAAGTTCACCAAGTCAAATGCCTGAGCAGCGATGTGTGCGTCCTTAAGCAGATTCGCAAACGAAATCGAGCCTTCGTCAAACCGGCCCATTCGATACAGCATCGCTGCTCGCTCAACTCCGAACAGATAATTGCGCGGATACTGCTTCGCCAGGTATCCGATAATCTCGAGCGCGCGCTCGGGTTGGTTTTCTTTGCTGTAAATTCCCAGCAGCAACACGCGCGCATCATCCGCGGCATACTTCCCTTCCATGGTTACCCTTTCGATGTGTTCGATGCCGGCCTTCTTTGATCCCTTCAGCCCCGCGAAACGCGCGGCGAAGCGCCAAAGCGCCGGGAGGCTGTCGATGACGTATTCATAAAACCCGATGCTCATATAGGCATCGACGTAATTGGGATCGAGTTTGATCACCTGTCTTTGAATTTTGATCGCGTCGTTGCCGTCGCCAATCGAACGCATGAAGCTGCGTTTCACTGATGTGTAATATGCCGCACGTATGCCCAACGCCGATGCTTCATAGTAGAGCGCCTCGACGTCTTTCGAGTTCTTCAGCAATCGCGCTCGGGTTGCCGCAAACGCCTGCTTGATCAGCGCGTTGAAGTCGCTATCACGTTTTGCATCTGACGCGTCTTCGGTTTTGTCCTGTGCGTAAAAGGAACCGCTGGTGTAAACCGAAGTCGTCAGCCGGCGGTTTTGAAACAAGGTCTCGAGCCACAAAGTATTGGCGAGATAGACGTAGCCCGCGGGATGATCGGGAGCGATCCGCTTCATCTCCAGGAATCGCGCTCGCCCGGTTTGATAATCGAGACTGTAAATCGCTTCGAAGCCTTCAGTCCTCAAGCGGTCGAATGCCGCAACGTCGAAGCTTTCGATTTTCGCGGCGTCCCCTGGCGATGCTTGCGCGGCAATGCTTACACCTGCGATGGAATTCGAAATCACAAACCAGGCGATCAAGATTGAAACTACTGCTTTCATAGCTGCTCCTCGAAATCCTACGGAACGATAATGGAAAGCGCATCGGGGACGATGTCCAGGGTCATCGGCAACGGTCCGATGACTTCGCCGTCCACTTCAACCCAGGGCTCATCGGCTGAATTGGCTTTGATGTGCTTTCCCCTGATCAGCGTGGCCCCGCCCGCTTCGGGAGTTCCCTTTCGACACGCGGCAAGCGCCCGCAAGTAAGCAAAGTTATTTGACTGGGGAGGAAGAATAAAGACCTCGAACCACGGCTCCTCGAGCTTGGCGCCCGGGGTCATCATCATTCCTCCGCCGTAACCTTTTCCATTACCAACCAGCGCAAACGCGCTCTCATAGTGCTTGCCGTCGACCTCAATCGAGAACGGCTCCGCGCGCCAAAACAAAAGCTGCTTGATGCCGCACCACCAGTACGCAAACTCTCCGGTGGCGCGCTTGAGTCTATGGTTGACGCCCCGCGCTATCGACGCATCGATTCCGATTCCGGCCATCATTAGGAAGTAACGAGAGAAAGGGGAAGACGGGGAGACGGGTAGACGGGGCGAGGGGGCGAGGGAGGTCATCCGATCGCTCTCTCGCCCGGCCGCCCCGTCTTCGCTTCTCTCGGTCGCCCCCTCGCCCTCTCGCCCAGTCTCCCCCTCATTCCTCTTTGCAAGGCCCAGCGCAACACGCTTCGTCTTTCCCGCCGCGATGATGTCCGCCAGGCGCTCGATGCTGGTCATCATACCGATATCGCGAGCGACTACATTCGCGGTGCCGCCAGGCCACACCGCAAGCGCCGTCTCGCTCATCGCCACACCTTGAATGACTTCGTTCAAGGTTCCGTCGCCGCCATAACTGACGATGATGTCGACGTGATCGGCTACGGCATTACTTGCGAGGCGCGATGCATCCTCGGGTCCGTTCGTCGCGAACGCGTCGGCTTGTAGGCCTCGCGCTTCAAGCAGTCGAGTCATCGCGCGCGCGTTTGCGGCGCGCCGCCCGGGGCGTCCCGACATCGGATTGTAGATAATGATTGCTCGTTTGAGATTCATCACGCGCCGCGGCGTATCAAAGGCAACCTGGATGCCGCGCTATCTGAAAGCTAAGGTATTGTAGGAGTGTGATTCTTTCAGCGGCAAGCGGCCGTCGCACGCAGCATTGTTCTGACTAATGCAGGAAACCGATTTGGCTATGACTGCTTTGTCGCGCAAAAAATAAGAAAGAGCGGGCTGCGAATAGCTTCGTCGTAGCGAGCGGGGTTCTTTGCCGCGAACTCGGGGGGCGGTTCGGGCTCCAGCAGGCGAGTCACAGTGAGCCCCGCGGATGTGATGGAATCGAAATACTCGGTTATCGTGTGATGGTGACAATTGATTCGGCGCCCCTCGTCGGACACTTCGCCGAAGCCCAGCCAGGGAGTTTCAATCGATCGGAGCGGCTTCCCGAAATAGCGGGCAACCGATGGATCGGCATCTGATTCAGCAGCGTCCGCCAGGGGAAAATGCGCGGTCGAGCGCGGATGAAGCACGCTGGCAACAAAGCGGGCGCTGTGATTCATCACTCGCGCAGCCTCGCGCATAAAACTCGCAAGGTCATCAACGTAATGAAGCGTCGTTGCCGTGAAGATGAGATCGAACTGCGAATCACTGAATGGAAGCGGCTCGCGAATGTCGGCCACGCGGAAGTCAATGTCGAGACGGCGCTCGGCGGCCTTCTCCCTAGCAAGCGAGATCATCGCTTGCGAAAGATCCAACGCGGTTACGTGCGCACCAGCCTGTGCAAATCTGCACGAGTATGGTCCGGAGCCACAACCCAGTTCCAGGACCTTCGAGCCGGAGATGTCGCCGATAATCTTCTCAACCGCCGGCCGCTCGATGTTGTCCGAGTATGAGTCATCAGCCGTTGTGAAGCGATCGAAGGCTTCACCGCATGCGTTCCAGGTTCTTTTGACGTCGAGTGTCATTGGCGGATGATGAGTGAAACGTGAGGAGTGATGCGTGATGCGTGAAACGTGATTCCATCCAATCACCTTTCACGTTTCACGCATCACGCAAATCACGTTTCACGCATCACGCATCATTCTATTCTGTAGTTCGGCGCTTCCTTGGTGATGATCACGTCGTGTACATGACTCTCGCGCAACCCGGCCGAGGTGACGCGAATGAATCGAGCTTGTTCATGAAGATCTGCAATCGAGTGACAGCCGCAATACCCCATACCCGCGCGCAATCCTCCGACTAGTTGATGTATCAGCGATTCGAGCGGTCCCTTGTGTGGCACGCGGCCTTCGATGCCCTCGGGAACCAGCTTCGACATCGTCTCGCCCGCCTGGCCGTAACGATCGCGGCTTCCTTCTTTCATCGCGGATATCGAACCCATTCCGCGATACCCTTTGAAGGAGCGGCCCTGGAAAAGAATTATTTCGCCGGGACTCTCATCGGTTCCGGCGAATAACGATCCGATCATCACTGAATCCGCGCCCGCCGCGATCGCTTTGCTGATGTCGCCTGAGTATTTGATCCCGCCGTCGGCGATGATCGGCACCCCTGAACCTTGAGAGGCGCGCGCACATTCGAGTATAGCTGTAATCTGCGGCACGCCCGCTCCACTGACAACTCGTGTTGTGCAGATTGAGCCTGGGCCCATCCCAACCTTAACGGCATCGACACCCGCAGAGATCAGGTCTCGAGTAGCTTCAGCGGTAGCGATATTGCCCGCGACCAGATCAACTTCCGGGAAACGACTCCGCATTGTTTTCGCCGCGGCGAGCACGCTTTCGGTGTGACCGTGCGCAGTATCAATCACCAGCGCATCAACGCGCGCACGAACCAGTTCGTCGGCCCGTTCCAGGAAATCGCCAGTCGGTCCGATCGCCGCGGCGACTCGCAAGCGGCCCAAGCCGTCCTTGGCGGCAAGCGGATACTTGATCGCCTTCTGAATATCCTTGACTGTGATCAAGCCCTTCAGCCGGTAGTTGTCATCGACAACCAGAAGCTTCTCGACCCGATGCCGCTGCAGGATTGCCTTCGCTTCGTTGAGCGTGGTGCCGACGGGAACGGTGATCAGATTCTCTTTGGTCATCACCTCGCTGATCGGAAGATCCAGGCGCAGTTCGAATCGAAGGTCGCGATTCGTGAGGATGCCCACGAGATGACCGTTCTCTTCTACGATCGGAACTCCGGATATGCGATACCGCTCCATGACTTCGACCGCGTCTGAGAGCGGATGATCGGGCGTCATCGTCACCGGGTCCACGATCATGCCCGACTCGCTGCGTTTGACCTTATCGACTTCGTCGCGCTGGTTGTCGATTGAAAGGTTCTTGTGGACCACGCCGATGCCGCCCTGCTGAGCGATGGCGATCGCGAGGTGCGATTCGGTTACTGTATCCATCGCCGCGGAGGTGATAGGGATGTTCAATGGGATGTTGCGTGAAAAGCGAGTGGTTGTGTCGGCTTCGGTCGGCAGGACGCCGCTTCGAGCCGGAACCAGGGAAACATCGTCAAAAGTGAGAGCCTCGGGGATTTCACCAGCCAGCATGTTTGCTACCTCATTATGCGGTTGAGTGAGTTCGCGCAACGCAGAGTTCATGTTCCATGATGCACGAGCGATGCTGGCCAACTACCAGCTTCCGAGGCTATCAAAGCGACTACCCGATTGCAAGTTTAGCCGCTTGATCTCGCGATCAAACGGTATTCATCAACGTATTTTTGCGATGACCCGCTGAAGTACTGAGGCGCAGAACGTTTCGCATCACGAGCAAACTGCGCCGATTCGGCTTCAAATCTCAAGAAGGCTCGGCTTTGCCGCGCTGTGACCGCTGTGTAAGTTGCTCTTGCATTGAAAGTAAAGTAAGGCATAAAATGCGCGGGGCCCAAAGATTACCGGCGCGAGGTGCTGCTCAAGTACCTCTCTTTCGTTTTGATAAAGCCTTGAACTGAGTAAGCAGATTGCGGCGGTTCTCGCGTTAGTCCTTGCGGGCCCGCTCAGTATGATCCTTCACAGTTCACAAGGACGAAAGCGCCAATTGATTTCTCAAAGACTCGTGTGGGGAGCATCCGACAGCAGCACAGCCGGATGCGTTGTACTGAAGATGTACCGTAACCTGGACAAGGGACAGCGCGCCAAGGCTCGAATAAACGGCCGCGTCCTCACATTCGGCCCAGAATTCTTATCAAAAGGAGACCAACATGGAGCGCATAGTTCTTAGGCATCTAAGTGGCTCGAAGGCCAATCAGGTCGAGGAGTTTCCGCTGTCGCATTTCAGAGAACTCACAATCGGACGCGACCCGTCGGCGACTGTGAAGTATGATCCGGATCGCGATGACCTGGTCGGCCGCCAACACGCAAAGGTCGTACGCGATCAGTCGAACCCTAATGACTTCCTGATCTCAGATCTCGGCAGCCGAAACGGAACCTTTGTCAACAAGCAGAGAATCGTCGGCACTGCCAAGATCGTCCCCGGTGACGTCGTTCAGTTTGGCGCGGGCGGTCCGGAATTCCAGTTCGACCTCGAGCCTCGCCCGGCCAGCACTATGCGTCCGACGCGAATCGGCGGTGACACCAGTGCGCCGACCTTCACACCCGGTGGAATGCCCCCGACGCGCGTTGGCGGTTCGGCTACGGCGCCGATGGGAGCTCCAATGTCAGCCGGGGCCGCGATGAGTGTGCCTCCGCCGACTGCCGCCGCGGGAGGGCAAGTTGGACGCGCAACTGTCGAGCGCATGATCACCCAGACGAAACACGAATCGCATCGAAACATGATCATCGGCGGCGGCGCAATGTTTGTGGTCATCGCGGCGGTCGCCGCGTTTCTGATCCTGCGTCCTCAACCGAAGCCCGATGGACCGGTTCTGCCACCCGATAAGAATCCGGGAATGATGACCCCCGCGGAAATCGCTACTGCGGCCACCAACTCGACCGTGTACATCGAGTTTGCGTGGAAGCTTATTAATCTGACGACCGGCGAGCAGGCTTATCACTATTACATGGCGAATCGTAATCAAGAGGGTGAGCCGCTGGTGCAGGGCGGCCCCGGAGCGCTGGCCTGCTATGTTGTCGTTCAGGGCAAGAGTGGTCAGAGAATCGAACCGGCGCTCGACTTCGACAGCAAACAGGGAGTCCCGATCGGAGGCGGCGGAACCGGCAGTGGATTCGTCGTTACAAGCGACGGTTTCATCCTGACGAATCGTCACGTCGGCGCGAGCTGGAGAACCAGCTATCACTTCCCGCAGGGCGCTGAACGAGGCATCCTCGTAGCCCAATTGTCGAATGGCCGTTACGCTCCGGTGCCCGGCCAGGATGGACGGCTTCAAATCGTAGAAGCGCCGGCCGATTGGGTCCCCGGAGAAACACTGCAGGCCGGAATGTGGCGAAACGCACAAATCGCGGTCGAGGGCAGAAACGATCTGCTCAACGTGACGTTCGCGAAAAACGAACTTCGCTTCCCCGCTCATCTGGTGCGAACCTCGGACCGTCACGATGTGGCGATGGTCAAGATCGACGTACCCGAATCGCTGACCAAGTGCGAATTCAACGACAACTACGACACGATCAAGCCCGGCGACCCTGCGATCGTGCTTGGCTATCCCGGGGTTTCGCCGCCGCAGTTCGGAGTCGTCTTCTCACAAGATCGATTCAATCAATCCTATACGCTGAGAACTATTCCGAACCCGACCGTCAGCGTCGGCAACATTGGATCGATCCACCGCGGCCAGATGAAACCCACTGATCCGGTGGTCAGCTCCTTCGGCGATTACTACCAGTTGACCATCAACTCGACCGGCGGCGGAAACAGCGGCGGCCCGGTGTTTGACGATCACGGTAAGGTCACCGGGATTTTCACCGCCGGCAAGTGGGAACCGGGGGCCGCGGTTTCGTTCGCGGTGCCGATTCGTTATGGCAAGGAACTGATGGGCATCAACCCCGTCACTAACTAAGACTGCTCCTCTGGAGCGATGGAGAATGCGGAGTGCGGGATGTATCGCACTCCGCATTTGAAGCATGGTTGTAAGAGCTGGGCTGCTTAATTCATACGTGGGTGACTTTCGGCTGGTCGACTTTCTCGGCGCCGGCGGAATGGGTGAGGTGTATCGCGCTGTGAACACTCGCACGGGCCTGGTCGCCGCCGTGAAGGTCCTTACCGAAGCGACTGACGCAGGGTTGATCGAACGCTTCTCCAACGAGGCGCGCATCCAGGCCAGCATTCAACATCCGAACATCGCTCGGTTTTATGAGTTCCACCAGCTAAATTCACAACCATGCATCGTCATGGAGTACATTCACGGACAGACCCTGGCCGAGCGCATCAAAGCCCTTGGCCGGCTGCCGATGGCCGAGACCGTCTACATCTTTCAATGCGCGGTTGAAGCTGTCGCTCACATTCACAAGCTCGGGATCGTTCACCGTGACATAAAATCCAACAACCTGAAGCTAGGTCCCACAGGCGAAGTAAAGCTACTCGACTTCGGGATCGCAAAGTCTGAATCGACGTCAAAGATGACCCGCACCGGCGGCGTCGTCGGCACGCTTCAGTATCTGTCTCCCGAGCAACTAAAGGGCGGGCTGGCGGATGCAAGATCGGATTTGTGGGCGCTCGGGATAATGCTATACGAGATGGTGACTGGGCACGTGCCGTTCGAAGCCGATACGATCGGGGGTCTCTACGAAAAGATAATGAAAGGCGCCCACACTCCGGCCTGCGCGTTGAACCCAATGGTTCCTCGCGAGATCGAATCGATCGTGGCGCGCTGCTTGAAAAAGAAACCCGGTGACCGATACCAATCCGCCCGAGACTTGCTTCAAGACATCAACCGGCTTCGAGCGACTGCCGCTTCGCCGCAATCCGTTGTCGCGCAACCTGGAGGTGACTTGGTTGCTCTGGCAAAACGGTTCTGGCCGTTGCTTGCGGGTGTGGCGGCCTTCGCCGTTGCGGCTTTTGTGCTTCTAGTCTATCTCGTATTCTCAGGGCCCACGCCCGTGGTTCCAACGCCAAAACCGCCCACGATCCCGGCAACTGTCAAAGCCTCGGACGGCGCCGCGAAAACGCTGGAGGTGCAACTGACCGAAGGCACCGCCGAGGTTTGGCGAGATGGAGTGATGATCGGCACTGCTTCGGCCAGTGTCCCGCTTCGATTTCCCGCCAGGGTTGGCGAGAAGGTTTCGTTGTTGCTAAAACAGGAAGGCTATGAAGACATGGCGGCGGCACGTTTCACTGTAGAGCCTTACTGGTCCGATGTGAGAATCGTCGGTACGTTTGCGATGAAGAGGAAAAAGTGAAGAACTGGAATTCAACTCGGAAGAGAGCAATCATACATGTTTAGTTTCTGGAACAGACGCAGTGCGAAAGCGAGCCACGCATCCCCACGGAAAACCGCCGGAGATGCGTCTGAGAAGACGACCGGCGAGATGGCGGCGCCGAGGGATTTCAATTGCGAGATCGAGGCTTGCCTCTTGACGGATGTCGGGTGCGTTCGCGAGGTGAACGAAGATTCGAGCAGGTATGTCCGGCCCGCAGATACTGAGTCCCTTCAAAGCAAAGGAACGCTGATGCTGGTGTGCGACGGGATGGGCGGGCACTCGGCAGGCGAAGTCGCAAGCCGCATGGCAGTTGACGTCATCAGCCGTATCTACTACGAAGAAGCGGACGGCGCTCATCCCGCTCTCGCGAACGCTTTTCAGGAGGCGAATCGCGAAATCTACGAGGCGTCGCAAAAGGATCAGAACCTCCAGGGCATGGGAACGACCGGCACAGCGCTGGTCCTGAGAAACGGCCACGCGTTTGCGGCTCACGTGGGCGACAGCCGAATATACCTTATTCGCGACGAGCAGATTTATGCGATGACCCAGGATCATTCCGAAGTGATGGAAATGGTTCGCCGCGGATTGTTGAGCCTCGAAGAAGCGCGCCATCATCCGGATAAGAACGTCATCCTGCGCGCGCTCGGGAGTCATCCGAAGGTCGAAGTCTCGACGTGGGACGCGCCGTTCCCGCTTCGCGAAAAGGATTTGTTTCTTCTTTGCTCTGACGGACTATACGATCTTGTAGAGGATGAGGAGATCCGCAGACTCGCATTGGCCGATGCGCCGCAGCCGGCCTGTCAAAATCTTATTTCGCTCGCAAAAGAGCGCGGCGGACACGATAATATCACCGTCGCAATCGTCAAAGTCGGAGCCGCTTCCGAAAACGGCGGCAAACCGGTGCCAATGACCCGTGAGATGGAGGCCGCAATATGATTGGCAATGTGGTCGGCAGTTACAAAGTCACGGACAAGATCGGCGAAGGCGGGATGGGCGCGGTCTTTCGCGGCATCGACATAATGCTCGAGCGCGAAGTCGCGATCAAAATGCTTCGCCCGGAACTCGCGAGCCAGCCAAATATCGTCGAACGATTTCGCTCAGAGGCTATTACGCTCGCGAAACTGAATCATCCAAACATCGCCACGCTGTACAGCTTTGTGCGCCATGGCGATGACTTTTTCATGGTGATGGAATTTGTTCGCGGCGATACGCTCGATGCGGTGATCAACAAGTCGGGCGCGATGCGTTGCGATCACGCGATTCGCTTGCTGAGCCAGGCGCTGGAAGGCATCGAGCACGCCCACAGGATGGGAATCATCCACCGCGACATCAAGCCCGCAAACATGATGCTGACCGAAACCGGCACGCTGAAGGTCATGGACTTTGGCATCGCGCGCGTGCTGGGTACCGCGCGCATGACCAAGCAAGGCAACATCGTCGGTACCATTGAATACATGTCACCGGAGCAAGTGCGCGGACTCGAGACCGACGCGCGCTCGGACATCTACTCTTTGGGAATCCTGCTCTACGAAATGCTGACGGGCCGCGTGCCGTTCAAGTCGGACAGCGAATACGATTTGATGAAGATGCAAATCGAAGACGCTCCCGCGCCGCCTCGTGTGTTTGCGGCAGGCATTCCTCCGGCGGTCGAGCAGGCGATCATGCGATCGCTTGCAAAGCGACAGGAGGCTCGATTTCAAACTGCCGGCGAGTTTCGCGATGTGCTTCTCGCGGCGATCGGTGGGACGGCGCCCTCCCTTACCGCGCCGGTTATCTCAACGCCCACGCTCGCTGCCGGTTCGTCGTTTGCCGCTCCGCAAGCAACCGCGTCCACGCCAAAGGAAACTCGAATGGCCGCCGGCGCAGCCGGTCAATTCACTCCGGCAGCAGGTATGCCGTACCAGGCAAACGTTCCCGTTGACTATTCGGCATACCAACAGCCGGCGCCGCTTGCACAACCAGCCAAATCAAACGCAAAGATATTCATCGCGCTTGCGGCGTTTGTTGTAATCGGGATTATCGGAGTGGCGGTGGCATTGCTAATCACAATGAAGAGTCAAAGCGCTTCGCCGGCGGCGCCACCGGCCAAGCCCACGCAGAGCACCACGCCTTCGCCCGTGCCTTCATCGAGTCAGCCATCGATGCCCGCGCAGCCTCCGCCTCAATCCATCCCGCAGCCTGAAGTCGCAAGGCCCGTTGAAAGGCTTCCCGCTAGCGCGCCACCGGTTGCAGAAGGCTCAAACAATACGAAGGCCACGAAGTCTGCTCGCAAAGAAAATGACTCCGACGCCGAAGCCCGAAAGGAGAAAGCGCGCAAAGCGGCCGAGGCTAGAAAGCTGCTCAGCCAATAACGGCTGCCGGGGACAACGCTATGAAGACACGAATGAGTAGGCAGACTCTGTCAACAGCGCGGCGGGCCGTCTTTCTGTTTTCAGTGTCCGCCCTGTCCGTAATGATGACCGCCAGCGTCGCTCAGCTTCAGACAAAGAATCCGTATGAGATGGAAAAGCTCTTGCGAGTAGTTCAACTGAACGCTCTGCCAACGACAGAGGTCGTCCAGGCCATTCAACAACGGGGCGTTGATTTCCAGGTAACGTCGGACGTCGAATCGCAATTTCGCGCGGCGGGCGCGCGACCCGAAGTGATCGGCGCGATGCGGGAGAACTACCGTGCACCGTCCAGAGCCCCAGTAGTGAGGAACCCGACCACGACGACTTCGACTTCGAGGCCGCCCTCGGGTGTCCCCGCCGGCGCTCCGCTCTCGAAAGCCGAGATCATTACGCTGCTCCAAAGCGGCGCGCCCTCGACTCGCGTTGAGCAGTTTGTCGAAGCGCGCGGGGTGAGCTTTAGCATCACGCCTCAAATCGCACGTGAGATCAAAGACGCGGGCGGAAACAATTCGTTGATTGGCGCGATCACCGCAAAGGCAAGCGAAGCGCCGGCCCCAACACACTCGCGTCAACCGGCTCCGGTTGTTCCGGCCGGACCCGACTACGACGACCTGACGGATCGCGCAGTCGCCGCGATGCAGGCGAACAACAGCCGCGGCGCGATCGGCTTTTTGCAGCAGGCTGTGAATATCGATCCCGCAAAGCCGCAGGCATACGGACTACTCGGGTTCGCCCAGCTCTACGGAACCAGCGACATTCTGGCGGCCGAACGATCGATGCGCGCGGCTATCGAGCGAGGCGGGGGAGCGCCGTTTCGCGTCTATCACGATCACGATGGATTTTTTAACACGTTTTGTCAGGGCTCACTGTTCGTATCCAAAGCCACAGTCACGTTCAAAGGCGATGACGGCAAGCATACCTTCGGGGCCAACCGAACCGACATCAAGGAAACCAAGATCAACGGGTTCGTGGGCGCTCAGTTTGGCGCGTTTCATTTGAAGGTGGCTATCGGCGCGGGCAAGCCCGAAACTTTCAACTTCGCTCCGGCCACTAGACAAAAGGCCGAGTCAAACCTGATCATTAACCTGATCAATAGCTATCGATAGCAAACGGTACCGGTCCCAGGGGATTTCAACTTTACGAGGTGTAAAAATGGTAGGCAGCGTAGTAGGCAATTATAAGATCATCGACAAAATCGGCGAAGGCGGTATGGGCGCTGTGTTCAAGGGCGTCGACCTGATGCTCGAACGCGAAGTCGCCATCAAAATGCTTCGCCCGGAACTCGCGCGCCAACCAAATGTCGTCGAGCGCTTCCGCACGGAAGCCGTCACGCTTGCGAAACTCAATCACCCGAACGTTGCCACCTTGCACAGTTTCTTTCGCCAGGGCGATGACTTTTTCATGGTAATGGAATACGTGCGCGGCGAAACCCTCGAAGACGTGATTCGCAAGAACGGCGCGATGCCCTGCGATCAGGCCGTCGAAATGTTTTGCATGGCGCTCGAAGGGATCGACCACGCTCACAAGATGGGCATCGTCCACCGCGACATCAAGCCTGCCAACATGATGCTCACTGAGACTGGCACGATCAAAGTTATGGACTTCGGAATCGCGCGAGTGCTCGGCACCGATCGCCTCACCAAAGCCGGTCACTTGATCGGCACCGTCGAATACATGTCACCCGAGCAAGTGCGCGGCGAAGAAACCGACGCACGCTCCGATATCTATTCGCTTGGCATGCTGCTCTACGAAATGCTCACCGGCCGCGTGCCTTTCAACAGCACAAGCGAATACGAGTTGATGCGCTGCCAGATCGAAGACGCGCCCGCGCCTCCGCGAACGATCGCGCCTCACATCCCGCTTCCTGTCGAACAGGCGATCATGCGTTCGCTGGCAAAGAAACGCGACGCGCGATATCAGAGCGCGAGCGAGTTTCGCAAAATGTTAATGCAGCGAAACACCGGCGCGATAACCACGCCGCTTGAAGCTCCGCGGCCAGCAACCGGCGGATACGCCGCGCCCGCGACACAAGCGGGCGCATCCAGAACTAATCCGTCAGGTGAAACGGTGAAAGCGACGCGGCTCGCCGGCGATCAAAATTACGCCGCCTCGGCCGGTGACATGAAGGAGACACGGCTTGGCCAGCCCGGTGCTGCAATGGCCTTCCAACAAAGCCAACAGGCTTCGTATGTCCAGCCCCAGGGCGCTCGTTCGAGCGCTCCCGCGCAAGCCTCATTCTTGAGCGGGCTCAACTGGAAACACTTTGCCGCTGCCGGCACTGCGCTGGTTGCGGTTGTCGCGGTTGCTGTCGCGCTTGTAGCGGGAGGCGGTACAAAGCCCACGGCGCCCGAAGCTCCACCGGCCATTTCGCAGCCTTCAGCGACCGCTCCCCCGAGTGAGCCTGTCGCCGCACCGCCGCAAAACACGCAGCCAACACAGGCGCAGCCTGTGACTGCGCCGCCGCCGGTCGCGCCCGCGGGATTCGATCCTCAACCAGCGCCGTCTAGTCCTAATCCTTCGCGATCTCGCGACGCTCGAGCACCGAAATCGAGTGATGGTCCGCCCGCCGTGGTGGCCCAGCCCGCGCCGCCTCAAATTACTCAACCCGCGCCAGCTCCCAAACCCGACAAGGTTGCCGTAACAAAACCTGAAACGAAGGAACCGCCCAAGACTGAAGAAAAGAAAGAAGAGAAAAAGAAGGGCGGATTTGGCGGGTTCATCAAGAAGGTCTTCGGCGGCGATAAGAAGAAGGACGAGAAGAAGCCTTAGCTAGACGCGCCCCAGCCGAGGACTAACTCGAGCAAGTGTCACCCGAGTCTTGTAGGTGTCCACTTTGACTTCTGTCATCGAATCTACGGCCGGTTTGTTAGTATCCGCATTTTTTGCGCAACGCCCCCCGGCAACTTGCATCACGAAGGATTTGAGCGTAAAGGCCAGTGGAATGTCAACGAACTGAAGCCCGACCCCTCCTGCTTCGTTCCATTCCCACAAGGTGGCTGAAGAAGAAGATTGCTGAGCCGCCGCACGCCACTTCAGCCCGCCTATTATAAGGGCTGCTTAAAAGCCTCTTGCAGCAGCCAATTCAAAATGGGGTGTTCGACTTCGTGCAGATGATTCAATGAGAACACGTGATCGACGTGTCCATACTCCTCTTTGAAGTTAAGGGTTACCTGCGCTGATGTCATTAAGTTAGCAGTATCAACCATCCCGGTCCCGAAGCCATGCCCTCCGGCGAACACAATCACAGGCTGATTGAAGCTCTGCAGATTACCGGTGAACGTTTGATCGCCGGCCAACCCACAACTTACATCTCTAATAGTCCGGATTGCGGAGTAGTCCACAAACTGGGCTATGTTGGAGTGTATGAGCGGTTCGTTAACGAAAAAGAAGCGATCATCCGCCACACTTCCGGCCAGAAAAAAGTAGCCTGGACGAGGCGTAGTCGGGGATAGCGGGGGCGCGCTCATGGTGGCAACAAAAGCTCGGTGATTCGTGAACCCCGGCGGGAAGATCGGCAGCGGAGAGAGCCCTTCCGGGTCGACGCTTGCCAGATGACTGATAAGCTTAAAGCCGGGCAAACCCTGCCCATCATAGAACACGCCATTGGCGAGAAGAACATCGAAGGCGGCGCAGAAGTTCGCGTTTATTGCACGAACTGTGAGGTCCTCATCGTACATCGTGCCCTCGATCAGAATTGCGCCAGCGTAATCACCCGGATGCGCGTTTATCGTCGCAATTGAAGCTATGCTCCCCAGTGACAGTCCTCCCACGACCGGCCGTTGCCCGGGGTGAACGAGTTCCATCTGCTGGCGTACGAAGGCCACGTCATCGACGATGCTCTGCAGTCCCCAGTCAGCCATAGCCGAGCAATCAATCGCGCCACTCTCGCACGTGCCCGCAACGAGCCCTTGCACTCGCTGCGAGTAACCCCAGACATCAAAATTTCGCCGCGCAAAAAAAGCGACAAACGAATTGTTATAGTCGTCGTTTTCTCCGACTTCGTAATTCTGGAAACCGCTGCCAAGCGGAGGCAACAACAAGATCGCTCCTCTGAGCGCCTGGTTCGGCACGCCTTTAACGACTCGCGAAATAAGGAAGCGATTGAGCGTGTTGCTGCCGACCTGAACCGTAGTAACCGTCTTATTCAAATCGCCCGCTACGATCGACGTCTCGGTACTGACGATCTGATAAGTTTGCGCGTGGCCGGCGCCGGCCAGTAGCAGCAACAAACAAAAAGCGAATAGTGAATGGAATACTCGTTTCATCATTCGTCCTCCTTTTTGTAAGTAATATTGGTCGCCGCTATTATACCTCAATGTAACTAACACCCTACAAGCAAATTCGATAATCCGCGCCGATTTGCCGGCGGTCTCGGCATGCGGCGTTGGACTCATGCTCCAAAAGCATCGAGAGTCGAAAGGGTCTGGCTGACTTCGTTGACATTCGAGTTCACGGATGGGCTATGAACCCTGGACCGATTGCTTGACACCTCTGACGCCGCTCCCTACGCTCTGACCTGATATGCAGGACATAACATCGATTGAGAAAGTGAACCTTGCTCGGAAGCTTGCACTCTTTGACGATCGCTGGAATCCCAAAATCGCCGGGGAACTAAACGACTCCTACGTGAAGCTTGTGAAGCTGAAAGGCGAATTCGTCTGGCACCATCACGAAGCCGAGGATGAATTGTTTCTCGTGATCAAGGGAAGCCTGCTGATGAGATTCAGGGACAAGGACGTTCGGGTCGAAGAGGGGGAGTTCATCATAGTGCCTCGCGGCATCGAGCATCTGCCAATCGCCGATGAGGAAGTTCACATAATGCTGATCGAGCCGAAATCAACCTTGAACACTGGCAACGTTGCGAATGAACGAACGCACGGCGAGCTTGAGCGAATCTGAGCGCAATCTTGCAGCGGTTGTTGCTCGCAACCACGAACAGCGCGATCTCACAACGCCAATGAACGCCGGCCCACTTTACGTCGAACAAACTGAGCCCGACACGCGCACGAGTTCTTCTCCGTTCGGTTATCAACCGCGCCGCGGGCTCAGCATTCCTGCCATCACCGTACTCGACGGTCAAGGCCGCGTTGTCGAAGACGAGCAGCGAAATCTATTTCGCTTTCTTGCCCAGCGAGGCCGAGGCGCCGACATCCTCTTCGGCGTGGGCACAACCGGAGAATGGAATCGCATCGACAACAGCGAACGCCAACGGTTGATCCGGATCGAAACGGATGAAGCCGCGCGCATCAACAGTGATGCTTCGACGCGGGAGCTGCAACCCGTCGAGGCGTGGGTCGGAGTCACCGCGCCAACCGCGAAAGAAACTCTATCTAATTTGGAATGCGCGCTCGAAGCCCGCGCCGACGCCGCGGTCATCGCTCCGCTATCGATCGCCAGTCTCGGCGACATCGTCTCTTTCTTTCAACGGGATGTAAGCGATCTGTTCGATCATCGAGACCGATGGCTGCCGATCTTTTTATACGACAACGCGGACATCGCCGCCGATCCGCGAATCCCGCACATGCGAACTCGCGATGTGAAACGGCTCAGCCGGCTGCCATTTATCTTCGGGGTAAAAGTATCGGCGCCGCGCCGAGTGCTGGGCAACTACACCAAGGGCGCGGCCCACTTCAAAGATAAGGGCGAGTTTGGAATCTACATCGGCAACGCTATGCTGATGTTTCAACTTTTCAGGCAAGAAGATGGTCTGCCTGGCCGAATCCGCGAATACTGGAATCGGTACCTGCTGCACAATGAGCTGCCGATCGGCGTCGTGCCGGGTCCGGCGAATGTGCTGCCGCGTGAGTGGCAACGCGCGTGGCGAGCTTGCTATGCGGGCGACGAAAGACTGATGTCCGTTTACAAATCCGCATTCGAGCAGTTCAGCGCGGCTTGTCGTTTTTCAAGTGGCGGCAAGGAAATCAAGAAGAGCATCGCTTGCTTGAAGCACGCGTTGAAGCTCGACGGTGTGATCGGCTCGGATCTGGTCGCGAAAGGAACTCGCAGTCTCGACGAGCACGAATGTCGGGAATTTGCATCACGCTACCGCGCGATCAGAGAGCAGCTCGCTGGCGAAACTGATCCGGTTTGGATTTCCCAGCGTGATTGACTCTAACTCTGGCTCAGAATTGTTTCTCCTCAGCGCCCTCAGCGTCCTCCGCGGTTGAATCCGGATCTTAACCGCAGAGGGCGCCGAGGAACGCAGAGAACCGCTCTGTCGGCGGCACATTGATGGAGGGAGGGCGCGATGAGCGATGAGTTCCTGAAGGCAGTTACTCAAGGCGAAGTCGAAAAAGTAAAAGAAATGCTCAAGATTGATCCGCCGCTGGCGCGAGCGAGAGACTCACGAGGAGTCTCGGCAATCTTGAAAGCGGCATACTTCGGGCAAAAAGGAATCGTTGACGTGTTGCTCGCCGCGGGCCTGGAGTTGAGCATCTTCGAAGCCGCCGCGACGGGACAAATCGAACGCGTGCGCGCGTTGATCAAGAAAGACGCGTCGCTTGCGAATGCGTTTTCACCTGATGGATTCATGCCGCTCGGATTGGCCGTCTTCTTTGGGCATCGCGAAACCGTTGAAACGCTGTTGGCGGCCGGCGCGGAAGTGAATACCGCGTCGAGAGAATCGATGAAGGTCACTCCATTGCATTCAGCGGCTGCGGCCCGCCAGGTTGAGATCGCCCGCGTATTGATCGCTCACGGTGCAAACGTCAATGCGATGCAGGCTGACAGTGGATTCACACCGTTGCACGAAGCGGCGCTCAACGGCGATCTCGAATTCGCCCGCTTGCTGCTCGAACACGGAGCGGACGTTAACGCGAAGATGAAAGACGGCAAGACTCCTCTCGGCTTTGCGCTCGAGCAGAACAAGAGTGAGATGGCGGCATTTCTTCGAGAGCGGGGCGCGGTGAAGTGATAAATGCGCGTCGTGTTGGATGTGCTCAGGCGAACCGGCGGTTCTACTTTGATTCCCGATCGCAGACGATGACTTGCTAGAACTCCGTTCGCCGGCATCAAGCAGTGCTGTAGTAAGAGATGAAGTGACTTTGCGAATCCACTGTCGCTTCGCCTTCCCGAGCACGGACCCGTTCATAGCTCCCGTCGGGCCCCAAGCGGCGGGCCTTCACGTTGTCCCTCAAGCACACATCCAGCACTTCTTCCTTCAGATGCTTCTTGATTCTTGGATCCTCGATGGGCGCGACCAGCTCGACGCGCCGGTCGAGGTTGCGCTGCATCCAATCCGCGCTCCCGATGTAGATGTCTTCTTCGCCGCCGTTCAGGAAATAAAAGATCCGGCTGTGCTCCAGAAATCGTCCGACGATACTGGTCACGGTGATTGTGTCCGACAATCCCGGCACACCTGGGCGCAACGTGCACACACCGCGCACCAACAGATCGATCGGAACGCCTTCCTGAGAAGCCTCATAAAGTTTGCGAATGATCTTCGTGTCCGTGAGGCTGTTGATCTTGGCGATGATTCGCGCCGGTTGTTTATTCTTTTGATGCTCGATCTCACGTTCAATCATCGCGGTCATTCTGTCGCGTAAGCTCACCGGCGCAACCAGCAAACGGCGATATTCAGTTTGTTTAGAGAATCCGGTGAGGTAGTTGAACAACTCCGTTGCGTCGGCGCCGAAGTGTTCGTCTGCCGAGAACAACCCCAGGTCGGTGTATACTCGCGCGGTACCCGGATTGTAGTTGCCGGTCCCGATGTGAACGTAACGCCTGAGCGAGTCGGCTTCTCGGCGAACAATCAGCGCGAGCTTGCAATGAGTTTTCAATCCAATCAGCCCATAGACAACGTGCACACCCGAGCGTTCGAGCCGCCGCGCCCATTCGATGTTGCTCTCCTCATCGAAGCGGGCCTTGAGCTCGACCAGAACCGCGACCTGCTTACCGCGTTCGCTTGCATCGATCAACGCCTGCACGACTGGCGATGCCGGCCCGGTGCGATACAGCGTCATCTTGATCGCCTGCACTGCCGGATCGCTGGCAGCCGTGCTTATGAAGTCAATCACCGAAGCGAACGAGTTGTAGGGATGATGAACGAGCACGTCTTGCTGGCGGATCACATCGAATATCGACTCTTCCGTCTTGAACTGAGCAGGTGTTGACGCAATCAGCGGCTTGTCTTTGAGCTGCGAGTTATCGAGCTTGTAAAGAGCCATCAAGTCCGGCACGTTCAGCGGCCCGTCGATCGTGTAAACATCATCGGCGGCCAGGCGCAACGAGCTCGCGAGGTAACGCACCATTTCGCCGGGCATCGACGCCGCGACTTCGAGCCGCACGGCGGTTCCGAACCGCCGCTTGCGGAGCTCGCGCTCGACGGCCTTCAACAAGTCGCCCGCCTCGTCCTCTCGTATCTCGATATCGGCATCGCGGGTGACCCTGAAAGGATGAAGCTCGGTCGCGCGCATACCGGGGAACAGCGCTTCGACGTTTGCGGCAATCAGTTCTTCAAGCAGGATGAACTCGGTGCTCTCGCCGCCGCCGACTGGAACGAGGCGCGGGACGAGCGGCGGAACCTTCACCCGCGCGAATCGCGGCGCCGATACGCCCGTCGCGTGCGCCACTTCACCGTCGGGTTCGATCATCACGCCGAGGTTAAGGCTGAGATTGGAGATGTACGGAAACGGATGACTTGGATCGACGGCTTGCGGTGTGAGCACGGGAAAAACATTTTCCATGAAATAAGTGCTCAGCATCCGGCGCTCACGATCCGACAACGCGCGGTATGGGCTTATGACGATGCCGTGGTTGCCCAGCTCGATCAGAATCTCTTCATTGAAGCAACGAACCTGCTCGGCGACCATCGGCCGCAGGAGTTCGTTGATCTGTTTGAGCTGGGCTGTCGGCGTGAGGCCGTCCAGCGACAACTCGGTTACGCCTTCGTCGATTTGTTCTTTCAACCCCGACACTCGAATCATGAAAAACTCGTCGAGGTTGGTCGAGAAGATCGAAAGGAACTTGACGCGTTCGAGCAGCGGCTGTGATGAATCGAGCGCCTCTTCGAGCACGCGTCGATTGAATTCGAGCCAGCTCGCTTCGCGATTGAACAAGAGCTTGCGTGAAAGAAACAATGTGGGCGGAAGCGTAACCGGATTCTGTTCGCTGCCATCGTTGCGGTGATTAATTATTGAGTTGGTCATCGGCGCTTGGGGTCCTATTCCGCGGCAGGCGACAGTATAGCAGCAGCAAAAGGCACCACGGAAGATGGGCCGCCCTTAGCCCTGCGATTCCGACAGCATCTCGATTAACTCACCTAAACGCGCGGAGACCTGGCCGCGGCTCGATGCCACTCAGCGTTTTCATACAAACAGGGAGTGTGTCGTATCGCGGTTCTGTCCGCCAAAGAAAACAGCTAGAATGTTGCGCGGGTGGCCACTCTTGCGGCTCAAGTAAACAACTCACGCCGTTGACCAACTGCGCGGCATGGTTACTGTTCGTCCGAGAGCATATCCACCAGACTCGAAAATAGTAAAACGCAACACCTCATAACGGAGACCTATGAAAATCGTGATGACCCTTCTTCTGTTGTTTGGTATCGCCGCCGGCTCGGCAGGCCTTGTCGCACAGGGTCCTGCTGATCGCCAACAATTCATTCGCGTCGAAGCTCCGGTGGTTGTCCTCACCCACCTGCGAATAATCGACGGCACCGGAGCCGCGCCGGTCGATGATCAGACGATCGTGATCGCGGACGGCAAGATCCAATCGATCGGAGCGGGTTCACCACCGGGTCTTCCTGCTAATGCCCAGACCGTTGATCTGCGAGGGTGCACGGTCCTCCCCGGGCTTGTGGGAATGCACGATCACATGTTTTTTCCGATGGGTGGATCTCCGCCGATGTACTCCAACATGGGCACAAGCTTCCCTCGTCTGTACCTGGCCCTCGGCGTCACTACGATTCGCACCACCGGAAGCGTGGCGCCCTTCACCGATCTTGAAATCAAGCGGCTGATTGATTCGGGAAAAATGATCGGGCCGAAGATGCATATCACCGCTCCATATCTCGAAGGCAGAGGCTCGTTCACGCCGGTGATGCACGAGCTGACTGGCGCCGACGATGCGCGAAGGATGGTCAACTTTTGGGCTGACGAAGGCGCTACTTCCTTCAAAGCTTATATGAACATCACTCGTGATGAACTCGGCGCGGCCGTCGAAGAAGCGCACAAGCGTGGACTGAAGGTAACCGGTCATCTTTGTTCGATAGGTTACCGCGAAGCCGCGGAGATCGGCATCGATAATCTCGAGCACGGGTTGATGGCGGATTCAGAGTTTGTGCCGAACAAGCAGCCGGATCAGTGCCCGGGCGCGGCGGTCGGCACCAGCCTCAGGCAACTGGATCTGAATAGTCCGGCGGCTCGCGAGACGATTAACACTCTTGTCGGGAAGCATGTCGCGATCACTTCGACGCTGCCGGTCTTCGAAGCCGGGAGCGCGCCGTTGACTCAAACCGGACTCGGCGCAGCATCGGCGTTACTCAATCCGCGCGTGCTCAATGTGATGTCCACCGATGCGCGAGTCCGTTATCTGACGGCGCGAGCCCGAGTCCCATCCGATCCCGCAAACGTTGCGCTCCTGCGCAAGGCGATGGATTTCGAGCGCGCATTCGTAAAGGCCGGCGGCTTGTTGATAGCGGGGCTGGACCCCACGGGCAACGGCGGCATCGTGGCGGGGTTTGGCGATTTGCGTGAAGTCGAGCTTCTGGTTGAAGCCGGTTTCACGCCTCTCGAAGCGATCAAGATAGCCAGCTTCAACGGTGCAAAGTTTCTTGGCGACGACTCGCGGATCGGCTCGATTGCGGTAGGCAAGCAAGCCGACTTGATGATAGTGAGAGGAAACCCGGCGATGAACATCAGCGAAATAGAAAAGGTCGAAATCGTCTTCAAGGATGGAATAGGCTACGACTCGGAGAAGCTGATCCAATCGGTGCAGGGACTGGTGGGAATCCGGTGAAGTGTCTGAGGAGTGCCAGGCAGGTCAATTCTCAACGTCCGGCCGCGACTTAGGGTTGGCTTGCCATTTGAAATTCGCTGCCAGCAATCCTCCATTCAGTTTTGTCTGCCGAGTACATGAGATCTCCGAAGCCGATCTGGTCGTTGATATCCTGGCGGTCCGCAAGCGATCTCCTTATGACTATCGCGACCTGGAAGCACTGCTGGAAGGCCTGGGCTAAGGCTCCAATCCGAGTCGTCTTCGATCAAGTCAAGGGTGCCCGTCAGGTTCAAGTCTTTCAAATTCCTGACGGTCGCTCAGGCTTCTTTACTCTCAGCCGCTTCCACCACGAAAGCGAATTCCATCGCTTGAGCGCTTCCTGATACTCGAGGTTGAGTTGCATTGCGCGATTTGGATTCGCCGCCGGATGCGCTTGCGGAACATCCACAACCGAGTGTGTGCCCGTTGAACGTTGTTCGGATTGTGATGGAAGTTCGACGGCGAATTCAGGCTTCGATGGCGTCTTAGGTGGCCGTTTGATGCGCGGTTGATATGCTTGAGCGTCGGAAGCAGTTTCGGCTTTCACCACTTTCGCGCGCGGAGTACGCGGCGCGCGCAACGCACCGGGTTCGCGCGGAGTACGCGGCTTTCGTGGCTTAGGAGGCGCTTTGACGAAGGACTCAGGCGTGGCGTGATTCTCGATTTTCAAAACATGGAGATCACCCGATAGCTCGCCGACTGCGAGGAGCGAGCCTTCCGGGTTCCACGCAATCGAATTCGCGCCCGTTGACACATAGCGCGCTATTTCGCTCCACGTCCTGACATCCCATAGTCTCAATGCCCTCCGCCCTGTGACCATCAAAGATCCGTCTGGAGAGAAACCGCGAACGGCATCCTTTCCCGCGATCCGCGCGAGCTCGGCGCGACTCTCAACATCCCAACCGAGAACTTCACCCGTTACATATGACGCGGACTCGGCGAAGAGGAGCTTGCTATCGGGTGAAAACGTGCACGCCTCGATCGTACGTTCGTCGATGTATTTTCTCGCGACGAAAGTGGCTAACTCCGCGCCAGTAGCTGCGTCCCACAATTTCACACACGGTTCGAGCCGTCCTCCTGAACCATAAGCTCGGCGATTGCCGGTTGCCAGAAACTTGCCGTCCGGCGAGAACGCGCATGCCGTGATCGAGCCTTCTTGTCCCATCAGATTTGCAACTAGCTTACCCGTTTTTCCGTCCCACAACCGCACCGAACCATCTTCCATACCCGCCGCAATACGGAGGCCATCGGGAGACAATGCCCGCGGAACAATGTGAGCCCGATCGTCGAGAAGTATGGCGATTTGCTTTCCGGTCCTGACTCTCCACAAGCGCATCGTTCCGTCGTTGGAAACCGAAAGGACTCGCTTGCTGTCGGCAGTGAACATACATTCATTGACCCAGCTCGTGTGTCCATCGAAACGACGGATGAACTCGCCGGTAGCGCCGTCCCGAAGCCACAGTTCACCGACACCTCCGACACCCGTGCCCGAAATTATCATCGACCCGTCCGGAGAGTACGAGCTGGAGAGCGGGTTATAACAGTGCGGATCAAGTCTCGCGATTTCTTCGCCTGTCTTCGCGTCCCACAGCATCAACAATCGTGAGTCCGACCTCGTCAGAAGCTTCGATCCGTCAGGTGAGAACCCCGCCCACTGAACTCGGAAGTTGTGATTGATCGCCGCAATCTCTTTTCCCTCAGCAGTCCAGATTTTCGCAAAGTTGTCCTCCGATGCCGTCGCAAGCAGCGAGCCGTCCGGCGAATACGCGCAGGTGTTCACCGCGTTCGTGTGCGGCGCGTCTTCGCTGCCTTCAGCCACTGTCGCGTCCCAGACCTTCACGTCACCCCAGGCTCCGGACACGATTCGATTGCCGTCTTCAGAGAACGCACAGCAGGTGACGTATTGACCGTGTTCACCAAGCGTGACCGGTTTCGCATTCGGGACGAGGTCACAGACTTTCACGGTGTTTCCGTTCGTCAAGACAATTCGCTTCGCATCGGGTGAGAGTGCGTCGACTGCGGCCTTGCCGACGTAAAGTCTCAGCGTCTGAAGTTCACTCCAGTTGTTCGTATCCCAGGACCTTACGGTGACAACGAACGGTTCCGATCGAGAATCGAAAGTTCGATTGTCCCCGCGAGCGACTAAGAGCCGTCCATCTGAAGTAAACCTTACCCCGCCAGATGTAGGGAGCGTGGTTACTTCAGTGCCGTCGGCAGCACGAAGGATTCTAATCGAACGGATCGAGCCCAAGACGAGGAGCGAAGCGTCGGGTGAGAAGACTACTCGATTGGTGTCGTAGGGAATCTCGACTTTTGGTCCCTCGAACGTCGCGGTCTCGTTCCAGGTTGTTGTGTCGAAGATTCGAACGTACTCGACCCACTTCCCGTACCAGTAGCCGACGACCGCCATCAACGTCCCATCAGCAGAGAACGCTGTTGCGGATGTGTCCCAGTAGCTTTCGCCTTCGCGCGGCCCGCTGGCCAGACTGATGTTTGGAGGCCAGCGAAGACTGATCGGCTCGGCCGGAGGTTCCTCTTGTGCATAGACTGAAAAGAGCTCGCGACCATCCGTAAGATCAAACACCTTTGTGTCTTTCCACCACCGGTGCCGATACGACACAATAACGCGAAGCCCGCCCGGCGCGATTGCGCACGGAGCCGGGTCGGGACCCAACACGAGGCTGCTTAATTCTCTTCCCGACGCCGCATCCCAGAGCTTGAGTCTGTTGTCGCTCGATGTCGTGACGATAGCCGCACCGTCTGACGAAAACGAACAAAAGTTTATTCGTTCCTCATGCCCGGTGAGGGTCAGCAGGCAGGGCGATCGACCGCCGCGCTTGTTTACGCGCCGAAGCCAGGGACGCAACTCACCTCCATCTTCGAAGCGTTTTCGGGCGGCGCGAACCGGCGCACTGTCGCTCGAAAAGTTGAAGGCTTGTTGAAACAGGAGTTGAGGTGCTTGCGTAAGGACGTAACTCTGGGCGGTCGCGAAGTGAAGCCACTCGCGCAAGTCATCGCGTCGAGCGGCAATCTGAACAGATGTCATTTCCAGCACGAGCACGCCCCTCGCATCGAAAAGTGAATAAGCAACCGCACGGCGATAGGGTGAGACTTATCAGTTCAGTCGCGCCTGGCTCTGTCTTATGGACTTGATCTCGCCGCGCACGCTTTCGGCGCCGGGCGCATTGGGAGCGAGCGCGAGGTACCGTTCCAGTTCAGCTATCGCCCCGGTTCGATCGCCGACCCTGTTAAGCAGCAAGCCTCGATCTCTTATGTGAGGCGCTGAATCCGGATCGATGAGCAGGATTCGCTCGATCGCGGCCAGCGCTCGTGAGTGATCGCTCGCCGAATAAATGCCGAGAAGGTTCGATAGCATTCGCAGGAGTATTTGCTTCTTAGACACCGGCGCAAGATGTTCGGCACTCAACTCGAGTTTTCCTCCGCTGACACCTGCCACCAACTCAGAACACCCTGAAACGCCCAGCACTCTTCCTTCGTTGAAGGGATCGATAAAGACGTCGCCGCTCTCGGCTTCGTGCTTCGCAATGAAATGAAAAGGCAACCCCACGCCCTTGACCGGAAACCCGATGCGCCGGGCCACTTCGATGTATACAACCGTCATCGTGATCGGTATGCCCATTCGGCGGTCGATCACCTGGTTCAGAAAACTGTTTCGCGGATCGTAGTAATTCTCACGGTTGCCTCGGAATCCCAGCACGTCAAACATCACGTTGTTGAGCGCCGTAATCACATCGCCTGCATCGTGGGCGTCAACGGCGCGTTCCCGCGCGAGGTCAGCGAAGTGATCGAGCCGTTCGATGTATACGTCAGGATCGAGATGCGGATACTCTTCGGCTGCGATGAGCAGCGCCACATGCGCGAGATCCAGGTGCTCGTCGTCGCGAGAAATCATTTCGGCGAATTCCGCGCGTGAACCTTTTGGTGACTGGCGTGACACAGGCGATCCAAATGCGAAAGGGCTGACGGTTGAACCCATCAGCCCTGAGCTACGAAGTGAAGCTGATAAGCCTTTAATGACTCGCGCGCGAGTGGACCGCCGTGGTGGACTTGTTGTCGAGTTTGAAGCTCCGCCACAGGAACGCGTACGAGTGATCCGCAACGGAAATCATGTATTCCCAGCCGTGATTGCCGGGGAACAAATGAAACTCGTGCGCAAGTCCGAGCTTTGTGACCTTTTCATCGAAGACTTTATAGCTATCCCGAACTTAGCAGGGAGCCTCGGCAAACCTGAAGAATCGAGTCTTCGATATAGCCCGAATACTATCAAACTATCATCCATTGTTACTCCTGCTACTGGCATAAGCCAGCCGGGTTCTTGCCATCGCAACGTGCGTTACAGGCACAAAGGAACAGTTCGGTTAGGACGAAGCAATCAAACGGATCTCCCCCACCGGATATGCACCCCGCTTCGTAGATATCAGCAAAAGCGCTGCAGTTGTCGTAACAGATCGAATCCATAGTCCCTGCGTGGCGCACCCGAGGTCGCTGGCAGTGATCGGCACAGCTGGGATTCGCTCAAGTCGCTGCATGGTAAGCGCACTCGGAGTAGTTACAGTTTATGTGGCGGCGATGCCAGGCAAAGCGAAGAGCAGAGCAGCGGCTGCACAGAAACCAAAGCGTTGAAACCTTTTCATTTCTTTGTTCGACCTTTCTTGCTGGAATTCCCGCAAATGAGCCGCGCACAAAGCGATTACTTCACCGTAGAAGTGCGCATTATTACCAACTTCCAGGTGCGAGTCAATACTCAAGCTCGAACATTCAAGTGATGTGGACATATATCCCGCCGCGTGCAGCCATCGCCTTGCCGTGGTACGCCGCAATTTACTTCATTTTTGCTTCCCGAGGTGGGTATGGCAGCAATCTGGTTGGCTGTGTGGCGCAATCGGTCGCAGCAGGCTCCTCAGAGTTACGAAAGCAGGGAGTCCGATTGAAGTGATTTCTGTGACCTAATGGTCCAGACGGCTTGTCCGTACACTTAGGCTTACTTTACGCGTTGAAAGTTCTTCCATAGAAAGGGGTACGAGTGGTCAATAACCGAAATCATGTACTCCCATCCGTGGTTGCCGGGAAAGATGTGAAACTCGTGTGCAATACCAGCTTTCGTTAGCCGCTCATCCAGAGCCTTGTTGCCTTCTTGAAGACCATAAATCTCTTGATATCGGTCTTGATCGCCGACATCGACATAAATTTTCAGTGCGGACTTCTTGATCACTGCTGCTTGAGCTTCGACTACGTAGATCGGATTATTTGCCCGAAAGAAGTCCTCATCTGGCGGATCACCGAATATGCGCTTAATAAGAGCGCCCATAAACTGCGACCGCCGATCAGTGCCGTCTGCCTTAGGCAATTGAAGAACCACCGCTGCACTGTGAGTGCTCACTGACGAAAACATCTCGGGATGCTTGAATGCCAAAAGCATCGCTCCCCAACCGCCCATCGATATCCCCTGAATCGCTCGATCGGCAGCTTTATTCACGACGCGATAGGTCTTTTCGATATACGGAATCAAGTCCTTGATGATCGCATCTTCATACTGAGCTCCGTTCTTGGCGTTCAGATAAAAACTATTCTCACCCGCAGGCGCCACGATCAAGAAGTCGCCAATCTTGCCCTCATCACGCATCTTGCTGATAGCGGCGGCGACACCCCGGCGCTCGAACTCGCGTTCGTTGCCGAACATCCCGTGCAGAAAATAGAGCACGGGGTAACGCCGCTTCGCGCCGGCATCATAGGAGGGCGGAAACTGAACCGCGAACTTCAACTCTCTTCCGAGAGCCGACGACGAAAGCGAGCCATACTCGACGCGGCTTGTACCAGCCGTCTGCGCGGAGGCCGTCGATTGTTGCGGCGCAGTTGCTTGTCGCGGCATGAAATGCGCCGCTGCGTTCGCGGCCAGAGCGATGATCACGGACAATATTCCGACACCGATGTGCATTAGTATCTCCATTCTTAACCTCTAAAGCGCGGTCCGTCGCTTGGAAAATGGTTGATGTTCAGATTCGCCGCGGCGTTGTCGGTCAAATCGATGATGGCGGCGGCGTTGATGGCGGCGGCGATCGAAATCGTCTCGCTGATCTCCTCAGGAGTCGCGCCGGCCTCGAGCGCTTTCTTCAGATGACCATCGATGCAACCCTGACACTTGGCTACGAGCGACGCGGCGATGGAAATCAACTCCTGTGTCTTGGTATCGATGTGCTTCTTCTCCGAAAAATAAATCTCGCGATAAAACGCGCCGTAAATCTGGCGCATCTTCGGCTCCATCATCGAGTAAGACTGTGGCTTGCCCTCGCGCTTTTCTTGCGGATTGGAACTCGGGACCTCGGCTTCGGCAGCCGCGCTTCCATCGGCCTGTGGCGCCAATTTGCTATCCATACTTCTCTGTTCTCCTTAGCCTGATTTCATCGCGGGCCATCGAACCCGCTTTCCGCCTGGATGTCTTTTTGTTAGTACGCGCCAATCGCATCGAGAGTCTCAAAAACATTTGAAGTCAAATACTGGCGGGCGCACTGAACTCAGCATTTCTACCACATCGAAAGTGAGAGTTTCAACGCGGTCACTTCCGAAGCGAGGCCTCATTCAATGCCGCGGCCTCCGCAATCGCCGCCCGTGGATTCACCACGCCCCATCCCTGGCGATCGACGTCAACGTGCGCGAGTCTCATTCCCGACCTTATTAGAGCAAGCTTGACCTGGTGTGGCTTGAGCTGTGGGAACGCCTCCAGAATCTGGGCCGCGGCAGATGATACGATCGGCGCGGCGAAGCTTGTGCCATCGACATGCTTGTAATTCCCGCTGATCACGTTGTTGTCGCGAATCTTCATCCAGATGATGTTGTGAAGCAGATACGGCGCAAGCTCGATCGCGTGATCAAGATCTTCGTCGATGCCGGGATGACGAGCGATGATTTCCTTCAGCTCGGAGTCGGGTGCGCTCTCTAGTTCCGACAGCAACGCGGCCTGATCCGCCGTCGGAGTTCCGGGCAGAATCGGCGCGGCAATCCAGATGCCCGGCGCAATGAGTTCCGGTTTCTGGAGTCCATCGATTGTCGGCCCAAAGCTCGATCGATACATATCGTTGTCCGCGAAGTCGAGCGTGTTCTTATCGTCGAGTCCTCCGACCGTCAGGACCGAAGGCGCGGACGCCGGCGGCAACACCGGGTGATGCGACTGATTTCCGGCGTTGCCTGCCGCCGCGACAACCAGCAAGCCCGCGCGAGTTGCTTCCTCGGCCGCCTGTGACAAATCGTCGGTAAGATAGCTCGCTTCGTAATCGCCGCCCGCTGAGATGTTGATGATCCGGATGTTGAATTCCTTCCGGTGACGAATCGCCCAGCGAATCCCGCGAGCGATGTCCGCGTGACGAACGCGTGACGACATTCCCGCCTTTATCAAGACCACGTCCGCTTCGGAAGCGATCCCCCGATACAATCCTTCGGAGAGAAATCCGTTGCCGGTGGCCACGACCGAAGTCATCATTCCATGCCACGACGAAACCTGCGCCGTAGACAATTCGTTCGCTTTGGCTCGTTCGACCAGGTTGACGTACTTGAGGATTCGATTGCGCGGCTTGATCAGATCGGGATGAGCGTAAAAGCCCGAGTCCAGGAATGCGATGGTGACGCCGCGCCCTCGAAATTGCTCAGGCGCGTCGAGCCGCATCGGTGTCGGCAGCACTTTGAGTTTTTGTTCCGCGAACTGAGGAAAACTAGCGGAGAGCTCGTCGCGAAGCTTTGAGTAGCGCCCTATACAGTCGAAGCAAATCTGCTTTCCCGGCTCCCACCGGTGCATGTTGACCGCGAGCAACGGATGAAGCGACTCGTCGATCGCCTGGGAATCGGCGAGCATGCTCACGCCTACTTCGCGGCGGCAGACTGGACAGTAATCTGTTTGCGGGTCCATTCGATTTAATCAAGTCTCACAATAGTTTTTCTGATAGTGGTGGGGAATTTGATTGCACATTCTAACGGCGATGACGACTCACCGCAAACAGCGCAGCCGTTTTTGATCCACATCAACATTATCGGCGCCGAGTCCCTCGTGATAACATGAACCAGTCGATATGAACAACAAAGAGCTGGCTTTCCGCTACGACTTATTCATCACTCCGGACTGGCGCGATCGATTCGACACGCTTGTCAATGAAAACATCGAAGCAGCAGTCGAGGGGCGCATTCTCGACGTCAATTGCGGCACCGGCGGGCACGCGATCGAGCTTGCTGAAACTATGCGAGGCAAAGCCGAGGTCGTCGGGGTTGATCCCGACCCGGAACGAATCGCGCTTGCCCGCGCGAAGGCGCTGGTCAAAAAGAGCGACGTGACATTCGAGCAGGGCATTGCCTCGGATCTACGGTTTGAGAACCATGCTTTCAATATGGTTATCGGCGACGCCTCGATGTTGCGTCAGGATCAAATAGGTCCGGTGCTCGCTGAAATGGTGCGGGTCACCGAATCTGACGGCCGGGTACTGTTGAAGCTCACCACTCACGGGAGCTTCGATGAATTCTTCTCAATCTATTGGGAAGCTCTACACGAGGACGGCCTGGATGGAGAAGCCTGGGGTGCACTTGAAGAGCTGATAAACGAACGCAGAACGTACACTGACGCGGAGCAAATGGCCGAGAGACTGGGTCTCCGGGAAATTGAGAGTGTCACCAGCAAGGAGGACTTCAGCTTTGAGGAGGCTGAAACGTTTCTGGAGTCGCCCCTGATCAAAGACCATTTCCTGGCGCAATGGCTCGGCATTCTGCCTCTCGAAAAACAAGATGAGGTTCGGCGACATCTTGTTTCGATCATCGAACGTGAAAGGCACGATGGCCCTTTTGAGGTATCGATCAAGGCTACGCTTGTGATTGGAAGAAGGTGAGGATCAGCCAAAGAAAGGCAGTTTCCCGGATTTGATTACGTAGACTACATATCCGCCCTGGGCGATCAATCCCAGCACTCCAATGATGAGTCCCGCTGTTGCCGACCCCTGTCCGTCTTCAACGTTGTGGGCTTTGAGAGCGCGAGACGCGAGCAAGCTGAGCACGATCGCGGCTACTCCCATAAAGAAACCAATGCCCGGACAAAAGAAACTCGCCAGAGCGAGAATGACTGCATTATTCGCTCGTTCCTGAGCAGTTTCGACTCTCTGATGGTGGTCGATCTGCTCGCCCATTTTGCTTCCCCGCTTGCGCTTTGTGGCGACCACCGGGGCGGCCGTTTCAGAGAACAAAGTCCCCACGCTCGCTCCACAGTGAGCGCAATTCGCCACTCCGGGCCCAAGCGGCATGCCGCACTCGTGACAATTCTTCTTCAGGGATGACATAAGCGTGTTGAAGGGCGCGCTTCACGTAACAACGCTGATCTTTGTAGCACAAGCAACCTGTGCTTTCAAGATTGCAGGGTGTTTGCCTGAGGATTATCCGCGCCGGCTGTGTGTTATTTCTTATGAAGCAAGATTCGCCCGGCGTAAGCCGTAAGACTGAGGCGCGGGCCGCCCCTGAGATAGGTTCCCGAAACCCCTTTCGGGCCGCGCGAAGGTCCCGTCAGATTTGAAAGGAATGATCCGAGGTTTATGTTCTCGCTGAGAGCGCGAGCATTCAGATTGAAAGACGCCGCGGCCGGCAGGGTGACATCCAGATCGCCCTTCATGGTTTGAAGGCTATAGGAACCGCCCTCACTCAGTTCCCCGTCAAAGTAGACATCGCCGCTTGTGACCCGCACGTCAACCGAAGGACTCTTGACGTTGGCAAGCCGCACGTCGCTGCCAATCGAAGTGACACTCACGTGTCCGTTGATTCCCCGAATTTCGATGTCACCCATGTAGTTTTTTATAATCACGGATGTCTCGGGCGGCACCCAGACCTCGAAATCCGCTCGGCCAAGTCTCAAGTTGCGTTTGGTCGAAATCGTGATATCGTCACCAACAACTTCATCTTCGATGAGGACCGACGACGCTGCGTTCGCCTTTGCAGTGATAGTTTTCTTGTCCCAGCTTGAGACGTGGATTTTGCCGTTAACGTTTGAGATGGTCAGGTGAGCGGTGCGATGCGGAGAATATGTCCGTTCGAATCGGGAAGGCAGGTCCGCCAAGCATCTCGCTCCGGCTGCGGCGGAGCTTGCGATGCTTGCGGCGACAAGGCAGAGAGTGAGGATCACCGGCGCCCAAATCGGCGTTGTGAGTCTTGTGTTGCTTCTGTAAACCATAGCTCAGGACACTGACCTCAACGCACGAGACTAGCGTTCGAACTAAAACTTATCAAAGCCTTCCAACAATCGCACCTTCTCGCGGTAGGCATTCAGCATCAGCTCCTGCGAAACATCGTCGGCTGGATTGTCATTCAACTGGTGGCGGCACTCGACAAGAGTTTGATCCACATAGAAAAGATTTCGCTCGAAGGCGATTCGAAGCTCGGGATCCCAGGACTCTTTTCGCTGCGCAACCGAATCGCTGAGCGTGCTGATCTGTTTCTCCAGTTGCTGCAGATCCGCGTTCGAGAGTGGTGTCGCCTGAGAGAGCCGCGTTGCGTTATCAGAATTAACTGTCGGCGTGTCTCTCCTTGAGACAATTACCCCGATCGAGATCACAATCACCAGCATCGCCGCGCCGGCAATCATCTGGGGCACCGAAAGATTGAAGTTGAACGATCTGATCCGCGCCCACCACCGGATAGGGCGATCCCACAGGCGAGGTCGCAATTCAGTAATATCGGACTGAATTCGCGGCCACAGTGAAGAAGCGGGAGCTTGCAGCGGAAGCTGATGGCTGAAATGCACGATCTGCAGCAGGTCATCGCGCATCGCCCGGCAAGGCTCGCAGTCCGCAAGGTGCCGTTCGATGCTCACCTGCTCGCCAAGCTCCAGCGCGCCGTCAATATAATCTGATAGTAGCTCCTGGCATTTTGTGCAGATCATGAAAAGTCACCTGAATCTATGTTTCACTTCTTCGTCAAAAGCTCGCGTAGCCGCATCCGCGCCTTATGCAATTGCGATTTCGAGGTACCGATACTGACCTCCAACAATCCCGAAATCTCGTTGTGTTCGTAGCCCTCGACGTCGTGCAGAACAAACACCGTCCTGTATCCCGGAGGCAATTGCGATATTGCTTTCTCCAGAGCCAGTCTGTCGACCATTGAAATTCGCCGGGTGCTCTGGAGCGGAGTATCGACAACGTTGGTGAAGTCGCCTTCCTCGCTTGTGTGCTCTAACTTGACCCCGCGCCTTCGAAAATGCATCAACACCTGATTGACGGTCAACCGATGAAGCCAAGTCGTAAAAGCTGAGTCGCCGCGGAAACTAGCAAGCTTCCTGTGGACTTGCAAAAAGACTTCCTGAGTAAGGTCTTCCGCGTGAGTGCTGTTTCCAAGCATACGCAAACACAGCGAATAAACCCGGCGATGGTGCTGTTCGTACAACCTTTCAAACGCGACTGAATCACCAGCGGCGGCTGCTCTGGCCAACTCCAGATCCGAGGTTGGTTCAAGTCGATCGACGGTCACGGGCATTCTTAATATGTTGGTGATATAGGCCATGACCTCACACGCTGTGATGCGATGACCCCACCGCCGGTTGCTCCCGGATTATAGCACTTAAGCTTTTCGATTGAATGGATTTGTTGAGGAAAGGGCCGGCGGGCTGGCTAGTCCCGGCGGCAGTCGTTGAATCGACACTCAATGACCGCCGCCAGGCTCATCAATAATCAGGTTCGGCAACACCGGGATTCAGCGAATTTGAGATGACGCCCCGGTCGAGCTCGGTCGCGAGTCAACAGCGGCATTGGTCAACAGTCTTATCTCGACCCGGCGAGGCATCGTTGATGCGCTCGCGGCGCCGGTTGTGATCGATGAATCGCTGCTGGTCGAGGCATTCTGCATTGTCATCGGTCGAGCGGCTCCGAAACCCACGGCAAACATCCGCATCAGCGGGACATTGTCCTTGTCAGCCAGATACCGCTGAACGGCTTCGGCTCGCAATTGGGCGAGGCTTTGATTGTATCGAGTCGCCTTGCCCGAATCCCCAAAACCGACTATCTCCAGCACGAAACCGCGCCGATCGGTTATCTGAGACGCGAACTGATCGAGTTGAGCCATCGCTTCCGGCGTTAGCTTCGCGCTTCCCGGTTTGAAGAAAACCATCGACGTGGTCTGCACGGAGTACTTGTCGAGATTCGCGCGGAGATCCTCAACGTTGCGTTCAACACCCGTAACGCGGGTGTTCGCCTGCTCGGCCGAGGACGAAGCGTTGTCCGCGGTACTCTGTGCTCGATCGGTGCGCAACCGGACGTCGTCTATGCCCGTTCTCAACTCGCCGATCTGTTGAGTGTTTCTTCGCGACGTTTCTTCCAACTCGCCCGTACGATTCTCCAGGGGCGCGACCCGCTCGGCTACGCGATTGCGAACATATTTCTTGGTTGCGCATCCGGATTCGAACGCAACTGCAAACGCCATCAGCAGGGCAACACAAAGCACCTTGTACATTCTTGTTTTCCTCCTCTGGGTTCATTGAGCGCCGATAGGTAGAGATTAGAACTGCTCGAATGCCAGGCGCTCCAAGGACAATCAGTGCGAGGCTTGTGCCACGTGCCTCAAACCGCAGGGCGCTTTCAATGATCCAAAACGCGGTACTTGAGGGCCGGCGAAGGGTACATGGCTGCCTCTTAGCTGTAGGAGTTTCCAACGAGCTGTGAATTTTTTACATCTACGCAAGCCTTGTCCACCTGCTCCCCGTAAGGCCGGCCGGCAATGTGAAAATCGCCGAGGGTTTGGCCCCTTACGCGAGATGAAAAGAATTGACACCCCTCAGTCGCAGGTTAGAATGAAAACGGCTCTCTTCAGTCCCCACCCTGAAGACTCGATCCTGGAAGACGCCTTGACCCACTCGCTCTATTACGTACTTACCGATCAGCATCGCGAAGAGTTCGCTCCGGTTCGCTGCAACGAACAAACGGTTACTCGTCTTGTGCGTTACTTTGAAGACATCGTCACGGAGAACAAGCTATCCGCGCTGGTAATTGAAGGACGTTGCCTGAAGGGAAATTCGACGCGCGAGACGCAGCGCCTGACCACGCTTGCGGCCACTGCCCGGCGCGTATACCACTTCTCGTGCGACTCCGAATGCAATGACAGGACGTGGAGCCCGGACGCGAGGCATAGCCTGACAACGCTCGAAGAACGAAACTATCACGATGTCGAAACCGGGCCCTTCATATTGGTCATTGAGCCCCGCTTCTGCGGCTTGCTTGCTTCGTGCGTTGTTCCGAACGAACGGAATAGCCAAGTGAGATCCTACGAGATGGTCTGGACCTTTGATCCAAACGTAGTGTTCACCGGAATCGAATACCTGATGGCGCGAGTGAGCGTCCAGCGGGCGCAGGAACGCGCCAGGCTCGAGACATTGCTCAACTCCTGCACACCACGAAGCTCGTCGCTGCGATTGGCGCTGACCTTTACGACAAAGCTAACGATGCTTATGCAGCGCCAAAACGAACTCGAGATGGCAACCAATCGCATCAGCTCGGCGATCTCAAGCACACTCGAGATTGAGCCGATTCTGCAATCCGCGGTCGAGGAGATTGGCAGCACTCTTAACGCAAGGCGAGCCGCGCTGGTTCTCTGGCAGGAGGGAACGAAGTTGCCTGAAGGCATGAGCATATACGAAAGGGGGGACGAATCACCGGCCGAGTCGGAGTCGCGCGCCGGCGACCCTGAGGCAACCGGCAGAATGCCAGTCGCGCAAGCCAGAGATGCTCACAGAAACAATGAGAGCTTTTCTTCGGGAAACGGCGCCGGGAGTGCCCCCTACCCATTGCCAATGGAAATCCCAATCTCGTATCGCAATGCGCCGATCGGCGTTCTGGCAGTTGAAGACGACACCCCCGGCCGAAACTGGGAAGATGAAGAATTGCTGATGGTCAAAACTGCATCCGATCAACTCTCCGTAGCGATAAGCCACGCTCGTCTGTTTCGCCGCGTGCAAATGGAAGCGATAACCGATGCGCTGACTGGCCTGTATAACCATCGATATCTTCAGGAGCGGCTCGATCGCGAAATAAAGCTCGCCGACCGCAACGAAGGATTCGTCTCCCTCATTCTTCTCGACCTGGATCACCTCAAACGAATCAACGACGAACACGGCCATCGCGCGGGCGACTCGGCGCTCTGCCACGTCGCTTCGATGATGCGCACCGCGGTGCGCGACGTCGACGTTTGCACCCGCTACGGCGGAGAAGAGTTTGTTGTGATACTCCCACAGTGTGGCAGGGACGACGCGATTGATGTCGCCGAGCGCACGCGCGAGTCGATTGCTTCGACCGTCGTCCAGGGAATTGGACAGATCACCGCCAGCTTTGGTGTCGCCACCTATCCATCAGGCGCGAAGAGTAAGGAAGAATTGATCGAAATGGCGGACCGGGCTATGTACCTGGCCAAAGCAGCGGGCCGCAATCGCGTGCGCACCATTAGTCATCGCAGCTATACGGGAATAGAAGCCCGTTAGGGCCGATCAATTCGCGGCCTTCCGCCGCTCAAATACCGTGATGTCCCCAACCGAGAATTTGTCTTCATACTCAGTCGAGAGCTCGCCCAGAAGCGCTGCGCTTCCGCTGATCCGCTCCGCGAGTGGGTCGCCTCGCTGAACGATGACCGTCGACACATCCTCGGGAATACTTCCCTCGATCTGATGCCATCGCGCGGTGCCTTCGTGGATTACTTGTGAATAGCGGATGTCTCCCTGCGAAACGACCGGCCCGAGCGCGCCGGTGTGCATGAGCACAAACCCCTCCGGCGGATGCGTGGCTATGTAAGACGCAACCTTCGACCGCTCGCGAACAGTTCGCGCGTTCACGCCGTTGCGAAGACCTTCCTGATACATCGCAAGCTGCGCCGGTCCTTCGGAAATCAGATAGACATACTGGGCCGCGACGATTACGCAGATCACAGCGTAGATGCGTCGTCGCGAAGCTGGCTTGAACAGCATCACCGCCGACGGCGCAAATAACGCGATCGCCAATACGTGGGGCAGCCCGTATCGCACATTGAGCAGACCGAAGGCACTCACCGGGAACACCTGAATTTCTCCGCGATACATACTCCAAACATGAAAGAGTAACGTTACGATCAGCAGCAGCGCCGGCGAAGTCGTGACCAACGATCTTCGATCTGCTATCAGCCATCTGAAGAAGCCTGCGCCGCCCAGCAACAAGACAAACGGACCGGCGCACACGGCGACAGCAGCCGCCATCGTCAACAGATCCAACGCCGCGTTACCGACGAAGATTTTAGACCAGGCGAAATTGACTCGGTTTTGAACGTAAATCCCGCGGGCCGAATTCGGTCCGGTTAAGAACTCCAACGCGTTGCCGTAGATCGCCCAGTTGTGCCACAGCCAATAAAGCGGACCGATTGCGATAACAAAAGAGTACAGCGTGACATTCATGATTCGACTCTTCCGATCGGCGCTTGGAGCCAGTGCGACGATGATGATTGAAAGCGCCGCGACCGGCCACGCTTCGTATCGCGTCAGCGTGGCCACTGTCATCGCCAGTCCCGCGATCGCAAGCCGCTTTCCGCCCGGCTCATTCACCCATTGTTGGAGAAAATACACCGCCGTTACGAGCGCCGCCATGAACAGGACTTCACTCATCGGCGTGGATTGCAAATACAGCACACTCGGATTGAACGCGAAGACACCGACCGGCAGCAACGGCAGAAGCTCGCGCCAGCGGCCCTCTTCCCTCCCGTAGAAACTCTTCGCCAGCAGGTACAGTGACAATGTCGCGACGATAAAAGACAACATCGATACGAAGCTTCCCGCCGCGCCCGTCCTCCACATCCAGTCGTTCGCGACCAGTGGCAACATCAAAACTGTTTGAAGGGGAAGCCACGGCGATCCGATTTGCATGTATCGCTGCCACACAGAGTCGTCCGGCGAATCAACAACCTTCCTCGCGATGTTGACGTGCGCGACCCCATCGCCATAAACATTCGTCATTCCATTTGCAGAGAAATAGAGAAACGATGCGATCGATAGTGCTGCCGCTACGACTGCGACCGCAACAACGGGATTTACGTTGCGAGATAGTATGCGTCCCCGGCCGGTGCGAGCCTGTGCGTCATCCTCTGCCAAAACAGTTGAGGGCTTAACCATCGGCGTCGATTCACACAAGAGTCGCGTTTGCTTCGGCGATCACTTTATGGATCGCCTTCACTTCATTGACAAGCTGTCTGAACATATCCGGCAACAGCGCCTGGGGGCCGTCCGACAACGCGTGCTCGGGATGATCGTGAACTTCCACCATGATCCCGTCCGCGCCCGCAGCGATCGCCGCGCGCGCAAGCGGTATGACCTTGTGGCGCTTGCCGGTTCCATGTGAGGGATCGACGATGATCGGAAGATGAGAGCGATGCTGCACCGCGGGCACGATTGATAAGTCGAGCGTATTCCGAGTGTGATCGGCGAACGTCCGCACGCCGCGCTCGCATAGAATCACGTTGTAGTTGCCCTCGGCCATTATGTATTCCGCCGCGAGCAACAACTCATCGAGCGTCGCCGACATACCGCGCTTGAGCATCACCGGCTTCCGCGCCTGCCCCACCCGGCGCAACAGCGAAAAGTTTTGCATGTTGCGCGCGCCGATCTGCATCACGTCGGCGTACTCTTCAACCAGATCGGCGGTTTCAGTATCCAGAACCTCTGTGACGATGCGAAGCCCGAATCGCTCGCGCACGCCGCGGAGTATCTTCAAGCCTTCTTCGCCCAGGCCCTGAAACGAATACGGGGACGTCCGGGGCTTGAATGCGCCGCCGCGAAACAGATTCACGCCCGTCGAGGCGACCAGCTCCGCGATCGACATCGTTTGTTCATAAGACTCAACCGCGCACGGACCGGCGATGATCACGGGTTCGAGTCCTCCGACTTTGGCATCACCGACGTGTACAACCGTGTCGTCGTGCTTGAGGTCACGGCCGACGAGCTTGTAGGGCTTGGATACTCTGATCGCTTCGGCCACGCCCGCGAGCATCTCGAAGTGAGCCGGGTCGATTGCGCCCTGGTTTCCGGTCACACCGATCGCGGTGCGAGTCGCGCCGGGCATCGGATGCGGTTTGAAGCCGAGGCTTCGAATGACGCCGAGCACTTCTTCAACCTGAGCGTCGGTGGCTTCAGGTTTCATTACGATGAGCATGATGTTCCTTGGTCACCCGAGCTACTGTTCACGAATCGATGGGCGCGTGCCTTGATGAGTTGCATGAAATGCTCGAGCCTGCCGAAGGCCACTAACTCGGCAACTTCATCCGGCTTCAACGCATCGGCCTTTTTCTTCTGCAAAAGATAGCGAACGCGATCCTGTGCTTCGCCCGATGGTGAATACTCAAGAATTGCTTTTGACCTCGCTCCGCGTGCGAAGAAATCAACGAGCTCGTCATAAGCTTTTCGATCGATCGACAATGGAGCGCCTTCTATCGATTCCAGTCAATTGTGCGTCTCACATCCTATCTGGAGCCTCAATCCCGAGCACATCCAGCGCGCGAATCAACTGTCTTCTGACCACTGACGTAATCGCAACCAACAATGCCCTTCGATCAGTATCCTGTTCCGACAGGATGTGATAGTTGTGATAGAAGATGTTGTAGCGTTGAGCGAGCTGAAACGTCCACTTCGCGATGATCGCCGGTTCGAGCGCCGCAACCGCTCCGCGAACAACGTCCGCCAATCGCTCGGCCAAATAGAGAATCGACCACAAGTCATCGCCTGCATCGCCACTGAGCAATTCCCCGATTCGTTCGCGCGACAATTCTCGAGCGGCGCTCGACCCCGTAGCGATGCCTGCGTCCGTCAGTTTTCGAAAGATCGAATTCGCTCGCACAACCGAGTACTGCACATAAGGCCCGGTCTCGCCGTCAAATGCCAGCGCCTCTTTGAAATCAAACGAGATGATCGAGTTTCTCGTGAACTTGAGCAGAAAATAGCGCAGCGCTCCGACCGCGATCTTATGCGCGACCTCGCGCTGCTCTTGTGCGCTCAGTTCCGGATGGCGACTCGTTACTTCGCCGAGCGCGTTGGCTTCAAGCTGATCGATGAAATCATCGGTCTTCACTCCTAGCCCCTTGCGCCCTGACATGCTGACGACGCCGCGCTTGCGATCTTCTTCGGTTACTTGCTGCCCGAGTTGCTCAGCCGCAGCAGCCGTCAACACCACTTTCTCATAAGCGATGTGCTCGCTTCTCGCGACTCGCTCGTCGTTATCAACAGCCATCACTCCGAGCTTGACGTAATGCTGCGGATAGGACTGGCCGATATCGATCACGTTGAAGTAAGCCGCGGCGCTCCCGAATCGTGGATGATCGGAATCATTCTCGCCGGGATCCGAAGAAGTCACCCACGCGATTTGTCCGTCCGCGTATGTATGAAACTTCTTGTAGTAAAAATCCAAATCGAGTTGCCCGAGCTTCCACAGATGAAAGCTGATGTCCTTGCCCGTGTACGTCACCGTGCCGTTCGACCTGATGATCACCTTATCCAGTTCGTGCTCGGTATTCTCATCGCCTTCAGTTTCATCCTTCGAGCGCATAACCCAGCAACCCGCGAGCTTGCCTTCAGTCGCAAGCTCAATCGCCCCACGTTGCTTGAGCAATTCAAACGTCCGGCTCCACAAATTCATGTGCAGCACGTCCGACTCTCGCGGCAACAAGTCGTATTCGACTTCAACTCGCGCCATCGTGTTCAAGTGGCAATGCAGGATTCTCGTCGAGATGTAATCCGCCATCTCGTAAATCTCGCCCTCGCCTGACTCGATCGCATGAAGCGTCTCGGTTCGCAGAGCCAGCCTCGCCGCATCCTCTTCGTAGTATCCGCCAACTCGCGCGTACAGATCCCAGCAGTAGTAATCGAACTTGTCGTCAATCGCTTTGATTTGATCGAGCGTCATCTGTTCGAGGTGTTTGAACCCAACGACGACATCGGCAACCTGCACTCCGGTGTTGTCGATGTAGTTTTGAATTTCTACGGTCTCGCCTGCCTCGCGCAGCATCCTGACAGTCGTATCGCCGAGCACCGCGTTTCGCAGGTGACCGATATGAGCGGCCTTGTTCGGATTGACCGCTGTATGTTCAACAATGATCTTCCCACCGAGTTGCGGCTCGACCGTTGCCGGCTCACCGAGCGCTCTGAGCACAAACGCGGCACGATCCAGATAGAGATTCAAGTAACCGGGGCCCGCGACATCGACTCGCGAGACTCCTTCCACACTTCGCATCTCCTCCGCGAGTTTCGTCGCGATGTCTCTCGGATTCTGTTTCTGTCCGGTCGCTGCCTTTAATCTCTTCGCCAATTCGAACGCGACCGGAAACGCGAGGTCTCCGAGTTCAGTTCTCGGCGGCACTTCGACTGGGATTTCCGGCAGATCGATATCGAACAGCCGATTGATCGCCGCCCTAACGCGCTTACGCATTTTTTCCTGCATGGTCATACTTATTTCATCTCACGGTCGCGGGAAGCGGTGTCCATTCCTTTAGGATCAGCAATACTATCAGCGCGAAATGGGGTTTGAAAGCGTGACCTGTCCCAGCGCAATGCGGAACAGTGTGAGAGGTTATAGCGGTAGGTACAGGATGCGATTCTCCAGGTCTTCCGGCTCGCCGGCCTTCGAGACAATCAACCAAGTCGCTTACGCACTGACCTATTGTCACGTCCAACTGGTGAGCGAAAACAATGCCCCCGAAGAATTGTTGTTTTGCTGGCGCGCGATTCCTTCGCTAAGAAAGTCTTGTCTTGCGTGAACAGCACTCGGCCCAATGCCGTCGCGCGATTCAGAAGTTCAGAATCCTCCAGCAGCGTTGTGCCGTCTTCCTGAGCGGTAAGAACATCGACGCTCCGCAACCGCAGACCTTCAGTAACGGCACGCCGAACGTGAACATCCATATAGAGACTCACGCTCACTTCAGCAGTCCCATCGAACGCAGCCGTTTGTGCGGAGGGGTATCGCCTTGTTCGGACTTGAGCTGTTTCACTTCCTTTAGTTGGCTTGCGATCTCGCTGTCAAACTCCTCCTGATGCTCATAGTAATAGGAGAGTGCAGCGTGAATCTGCGCGAGTGATAGATGCGGATACTGAATATGCATCTCTTCAGGGCTGGAGTCATGGGCGAGTTTGTCGATGGCGACTTCGATGACCTTCGTCTTCGTACCGGCGATTCGCGCTACCGCGTGCTGGTCGATCTCTATGAGCGATGTTGCAACCGTAGACATAACCTGTTGACCCTTGATTGATCACAGCAACTTTACCATGACTCAATCAAGGGTCAATTCTCTATCGTTGGTTCCCCGCCGATCTATTTACCCGCGTCGGCGCCCTTCAAATACTTATCCAGAAAGACAAGAATCGCTTTGTACCCTCGAATCTCATTAGCCTTTTTGGTGAAGCCGTGACCCTCGTTGTCGAACACCACATATTCAACAACGCCGCCTTTCTTCTTCACCGCGTCGACTATCTCATCCGACTCGGGTTTGATCACTCGAGGATCGTTCTTTCCCTGAAGCACCATCAACGGCCGCGTGATCTTGTCCGCATGAAACAACGGCGAAATCGCTTTCAGGTTCTCGCGATCCGCCTTCGGGTCGCCGAGTTCCTTGTAGAGCGCTTTGCGAAACGACTCCCAATACGGCGGGATCGATTCAAGCGTGCGCAGCCAGTTTGAAACGCCAAAAAGATCGACACCCACCGCGAACTCTTCGGGTTTGAACGCAAGCGCCGCAAGCACCATGTATCCGCCGTAGCTCCCGCCCAGAATCCCAATCTTCGATGTGTCAACGTAGTCGAGCGTCGCCAGGTACTTCTTCGCTTCCACGCAATCCCAAAGCGGCTCGCGTCCGTGCTTCTGATCGTCCGCGGTGAAAAATGTCTTGCCGTAACCCGAGCTTCCCCGGTTGTTCACGCCCAATATCACGTAGCCGTGATTCACAAGATACTGAATCACTCCGCTGTAGCCCGTTCGCGTCTGCCCGCCGGGTCCGCCGTGAATCCACAGCAACGCGGGAGCTTTGTTCGTGGCACTCGCTTGTTGAGGCTTGTAGAGAATCGATGGAATTTCCATCCCGTCAAACGATTTGTATCTGATCACTTTCGACGCGACCAGATCGGCGGCATCGATCTCAGGATTCAACGTCTCAGTCAGCTTGCGCACCTGCTTGGTCGCGAAATCGTAAACGTACAGGTTGCCCGGCGAGTAATCGCCGGTGAAGTAGAACGACATCAGCTTCTCGCTTCGAGAGATGTTCACCGAAGTGATCTGCCCCGCGGGGAAAGGCGGAAGCGCGACCGCTTTGCCGCTCGCGCGATCGTAGATTTTGATCTTCGTGCGCGCGTCTTCGTTGACCCCGGCCACGCGATACTTTCCATTGTGCGAGAAATACGTGAACGCGATGTCCCAGTTTGCCTTCTCGACGGGCTCTTTCTTTCCGGTCGTCAAATCGTATCGCGCGAGGTATGAGAACTCTCCGCCTTCGTCGGTCTGATAGATCAGGTATCGCGATGTTGGATCAAACGTCGCGGGGCTTGAAGCGACGTCGCCCTGATGCGGCGTGATGTTTTTCATCTCCTTCGTCGCAACATTGTAGAGATAGATGTCGGAATCCGATGTAGTGTTCGGCTTGCCGAATGCAATGAACTTCTCGTCATTAGAGATATCCCCAAACTGATATCCCTCGGTGTCCTTATACAGCAGCTTACGGTCGTAGCTCTGAGCATCCATTTTGTAAATGTCAAAGAATTTCGCGTCTCGCTCATTTGTCGCAATGTAAAACGCCTTGCCATCTTGAGTCCATCCAAGGAACTGGGCTTTCGGCTTGTCACCGGGCGTCAGGTCCTTTTCTTTTCCGTCCTGCCAGACGTATATGTGGTTGTTTTCGTTGCCACCCTGATCGTGCGTATACATAAAGCGCGAGTCATTAGGAAAGTAGCCGATGCTGAAGGTGCTCTCAGTGGTGGACTGAGTGAGCTGTTTCATGTCGCCGCCGGCGACTGGAATTGAGTAGACGTTATAGATGCCGCTTTTATTGCTCGAGACGAGAATGGATTTTTCATCGGGCGAGAACGAGCTGCCTCCGATGGCGGTAGTGTTAAGGAATTGCTCGACGGTGTATTGCTTGACTGCTCGGGTCGCGTTGGCGTTCTTGCTACTGTTGGCGGCCCCTGCGGCTTTGTTGTTCCTAGCTGTCTGACGGCTTTTGTTGGTCTGGCTCAGACCTGAAAGCGTCGAAAGCTGAACGAACGCCGCCAAAACGACTAGCGTCGCGACTGCCGGCGCAAAGCGCCGCGCCGCGCTTAAGAATCTTGTCTTTGATTTCATAGAGAATCTCCTGTGTTGAATCCGCGTGAATGGGTTTCGCTAACTGAGCCCTGATTGCTTCTGCCGTTCCGAGCCTTACTCGACGATACGCATGGCTCCTGGTTATATACGCCTCTCGACGCGTAAAGATTAACATCGAGCTGCCCTAATCCGAATCCGAACGAAGACTGTGAGGCCAAACTTGCCTGGGCGCCCGATGCCCTTTCGCGACAGGCGCTTCAGTATACGACATCGGAGGTGTTCTCGGCGGTGGGCAGTTGTTGCAAGATTTGCAACAACACGCCGCGATGCGATTTCACGCGATAGCCCACGGAGATAATGACATCGAGGTTGTAATGTTCCACCGAGCGGGACACCTGCCGGCTTACCTACTGTCGAACTGTTAGGAAATCCTTAACAGTTGCCGTCTGCTGCAGCTCTCACCTGCCTTCTTTATCACTGGCCAAGCATGACGAGCACCTGCTGCTTTAGAATCGGCAAATCACGCTCGACCACTTCCCACACAATGGAAACATCGATGCCGAAATAATCATGAACGAGGATGTTTCTCATTCCGGCGATCTGTTGCCAGGAAACCTCAGGGTGCTGCTGCTTGAAATCGGCGGAGATCGCTCGGGCGGCTTCGCCAAGGATTTGCAGGTTATGAAGAATCCAGGTTTGAATCAACTCGTCGCGCTCAAACGCCTCGCGTCCCCGTTCGGCATACTTTTGGATTCGTTCGATGGCCTCCTGAATGTCGAGCAGCCGTTCACCGTCGTCTCTCATAGCGGGAGCGCCTCGCGCAACACGCGCTCTCGAATGCGCGGGCGCAATCCCTGCTCGGTCACGACGTCCACGCGACAGCCGAGCAGATCCTGCAACTCCATCAAGAGGCCGCCGAGATCGAATAAGCTTCGCCCCGGCTCCAGGTCGACCAGCACATCCACATCGCTGTCACGTCCCGCCTCAGCGCGCGCAACTGACCCGAAGATGCGCACGTTGCGCGCGCCGTGCCGTGCCGCGATCAGCAGAATTTCTTCGCGCTTGTCTGCGGACAGTTCGTGGAAGTTCATAGGCTGTCTCCTGTTCTTGGCCGACAGTATAGCACTCGTGTCTTCGCAAAGAGTATCGCCCAAGAATGCACGGCGAAATGGGAAAATTGCGGCCTGACCGTGCTCTCAAGTTAGCCGACCGATATGATGCCATCGAGGTTGTAATGTTCGATGTCGAGCTGTTAAGAAATCCTTAACAGTTGCCGCCTCCTGCAGCTCTCCCTCGGCGAAGACCGTTGCGGATGTGCATGCTCACGTTTGGTCGATTTGTTTGCAACGTCGTCGATTATCAACTCTGCCGGCTTCAGCCTATCTATTTCTGTTTCGTGATCGTGACATAGACGATGAAGTAGCCCTTCTTGTAATTCTCCGGTACCGTAACAAGAATCTTCTGTGTGGTCCCCGAGATCATATCCAAGGGCATCCGAAGTGTGCCTTCAGCTCTTCTATTGCCATCGAAGTTGTATCCGTTAATTTGAAGGTTCACTTCATTTCCGGGAACAACTGCATTCACTGTTTGCTGTCCAAATTGTACCAAGCGCCTGGCATCGTCGTGATACGATCGCCTGGGGATTGTGATCGCGCCAATCCCATTCAGAAGAATCTCGAAACCCCAATCCGTGGCACCTATCGAACCATCCTGATACACTTCGATCTTATCCAGGTCCAGACTAACCCTCGTAGAGATTGTAGTCGGTGAGAACGGAATTGGTGAAACCGGAGGATCGGGTGGAGGCGGCGGTGGAGGCGCGATAACAATCGACGTGTCGTCGTCGGGCTCAGTCTTCAGGGGCTCGGCAACTTCTAACGTCACACTGTCTTCGCTCCTTCCATTGGTGCCGATAACTTTCAAAACATAAGTGGTTGTGTGCTCCGGGTATACCAGTTTCGATCCATTCGGCCCTACTGCTTCTCCGTCGAGAGTCGCATCCGTCGCGTTGTTTGAAACCCACCTGAGGCTGATTCGATTCTCATGGGTGATCTCTTTCATGAGCAAGCAGGTTGGTGGTAGATTCGCTTTCAGGCTCTGCAGAATTGAATCCAGACGGTCTTGAGCGTTCGATACGACGAGATAGGCAAATCGATGGCAAGCCGGGTTGCTGCAACTCAGTATCCGGGGTTCTGAGTCTGTTGCTTGCTGCTCTGAATACGGCGAAGCGGTGCCGCATGCCTTGCAAGTGAGACCGATCTCGTCAATGACATACTTAGCCCCGGCGCCGACTATACCGGGGGTAGCGATAGCCGCCAGATGATTCTTCGTCAGGGCCAGCACTCCAACTTCGGCTGCGGCACCCAGCAGCGAAGCAACCACCTCGACGGCTTGAGAACCGATTCCAGTATGCGGTCCAGGATTCGAGTTGTGACAAGCGACCGCATTCAGGAGAAGAATCGAAGAAAGGCCAACGTGGACGATCCTCCGATGGATACCTCTTGTCCTGCGCAGACTTGAAAGGACCATTCGTGGATGTGGGGGTACGTTCATTGCTTTCCTCCTGCTAGTAAAAACACCCGGACGGCTTTCGACGACTAACCGCGAGCCAGCAAGAAGCCGAAATCGACGGCAGTAGTATCGATTCGCCGAAACGAAAGGGCAGCAAGCCCACAATGTGAGCCGGCCGCGCTACCGAATCGTCCGTTACACCGCACTAGTGTTAGAAACTGAATCTCTAGCACTAGAAAATGAATCTCTAGCATTAGAAACTGAATTCCTTAGTGTTAGAAACTGAATCTCTAGCACCAGAAACTGAATTCCCAGCATTGGAATCTAATCCCGTGATGGTCTGAGGACAGCAGTGTTCCGCCGACGCGTTTGGTCAGTGCAATCGCGCAGCAATCGGCTATCGAAACACGCCGGTGCGTACCCTTGAGGGTGCCAGCTTCCCGCCAGAACTCTTCATCGAGATCGTTGCGCTCAACCACCCCGAGCCACCGAAGGTCTCCTATCGCTTCACTGGCGGCAGCCTCGCCAGAGTCGCGATAGAAGTCATAGAAAACCTCGCAAAGGTTCACCGAATGCGCGACGCAACTCGCATCCTCTTCCAGAAGGTGAGCCCAAACCACTTCCTCGCCCGGCTCGCCGAGTAGGAGCGCAATCATCGCACACGCATCGAGGACGTAGATCATCCTCGCCGTCGATCTTCCAACTCAATCTCCTCAGCCTTGCGCGCAGCGAAAGCTTCGCTGCCTGTCTTCATTTCTGCATACTTGCCCTGAATGCGTCTGAGGTCGGCCGTCCGCTCGTCTCTCTCGAGGTGTGCGAGGAGTTGCCGCCGCTCCTCAGGCGTCAGAGTGTTCACTTCTTCGATGATCTGCTCTAATGCTTGACTCGACATGGCGTGCTTCCTCCGCTGGTCACTTTTTTAACACGAACCGCTAGCTGTTCGAAAGCGGTTAACTCGGTATGTTCATATCTGACTTGCGGCTTCGGTTATATACCACTGACGCGCTTCCGGTTTTTCGAGGCGCATAAGAAGCCGGTAATGCGACCATGTCAATTGTGAACACACTGTGTTCAGTTTTTGGCTTTGAGGTCCTTCGGAAGGAAAGGCGAGGTAGAACTGGCGCATGTACAAAAGATTGCGCTCCGTAAGCCCCTTTCCGAACTCTTCGGTTAAGCGAAGGGATAGGTTCTTGATCAACGCGGCTCCGTATTCCGCCCGCTCCTTGCCCTGTTGCTCCTCTTCCACGATCATCCGCCCAATATTCCAATAGGCCTCAACCATCACAAAGTTGACGGCGCGGTAGGCGTTCGAACGCGCGTTGCGCAAAACTCCGGAATCGTAGAGTTCTCCATGCACTGCGCGGAGTATCTGGTCATTGGATTCTTCTCGAGATTTCTTCTTCGTCATTTCAATCCTTCTTTAAGCTAGGACGATCGTGGTGTTGCGCCACGACTTTGAAATCCGTTAAGACGCGATGAATTATACGGCGTGAGTCTGGGATTACAATAGCCAGATGTGGCCGATTCTATCGGAACAACTTTAGACAACGCGGTTCTGATTTGTATGATCAGTGATCACTTCATCACGAGAGATGAACCGTCGATTTCGCAGCCTTCGGTCCGCTGATCGGCGCGGATCAGCGTTCCGCAAAGCGTTCCGCACGAAACGTCAGTCTGCGGTTTATCCCAGCCTCAGATATGTGATGATCTCCAGAATCTGAAACAGACCCACTACACGGAAATCAGATAGCTTGACTTCGAGAGACGCCGGTCACTAGCATCTCCGTTTCGCCGAGGTGCCGAATTGTCGACCGTTCTCACTCAAGTCACTGACGAACTCCAATCGGTCTTCGACCGCGCGAGAAGCGTCGCCGTGCTGACCGGAGCGGGAGTGTCCGCCGAGAGCGGCGTGCCTACGTTTCGCGGCGGGGGCGATACCGAAATCTGGACCTGGCGCGGAAAACATATAACGGAATTGTCTTCGGCGGAGATGTTGGCCGCCGATCCCAAGCTCGTCTGGGAGTGGTTCGATTATCGAAGAGGTATGCTCAATAGCATCGAGCCGAATCCCGGGCATCACGCGCTGGCTGAGTGGGAATCCAGATTCGAAGACTTCGCGTTGATCACTCAGAACATCGATGATTTGCATCGAGCGGCAGGCAGCATGAACGTGATCGAGCTGCACGGCAATATCTGGCGAGCTCGATGCCTGCGTTGCGCGAGTACGTTCGAAGCTCGCGAGTGTCCGCTTGAGGAGAACCCGCCGAGGTGTCTTGCGTGCGGTGGACCCGCAAGACCTGATGTTGTGCTCTTTGGTGAACTTTTGCCCGAGGGAGTCTTTGAACGCGCCGAAGAAGCCGCCGCGCGTGCTGATCTTTTCTTTGTGATCGGAACATCGGCGGTTGTGTTTCCGGCGGCGGGACTTCCGATAACGGCTAAGCGAAAAGGCGCGCGGGTGATTGAAGTGAATCCCGAGATGACGGATATTTCTTTCATCGCCGACTTCACGATCTTCGGCAAAGCGGGAGAGGTGTTGCCGCAATTTTTGAAGGCGAGAGGATGAAAAAAGTGGTTTCTGGTTTCTGGTTTCTAGTTTCTGGTTTGCGATCTCTTGAGTGACCGCGCCCAATCATCAAGCCAGAACCAGAGACCAGAGACCAGAGACCAGAGACCAGAAACCAAGAGAATTATGCGCATTGCTTACTTCGACTGTTTCGCGGGTGTCAGCGGCGACATGATTGTCGGCGCGTTGCTCGACCTGGGAGTCGACTTTGATGCGCTCAAACGCGGATTGTCGTCGCTTGCGATCGGCAGTTATGGACTCAAAACTCGGCGTGTTGAGCGAGGCGGAATCGCCGCGACTAAGTTCGACGTCGAAGTTGACCTGCGCGATCAGCCCGCGCGAACACTTGCTGACATTCGATCGATCATTTTGGCGTCGAGTTTGTCCGAGATAACGAAACAACGGTCACTCGCGGTCTTCGAGCGGCTCGCTGACGCCGAAGCAAAGGTTCACGGCACGACTCGAAGCGAGATTCATTTTCATGAGGTCGGCGCCGTCGATTCGATTGTTGATATCGTTGCCGCGATGATCGGATTCGAGATGCTCGGTGTGGATAAATTCTACTGTTCGCCACTTCGAGTCGGGCGCGGTGTGATCGATGCGGAGCACGGACGCTTGCCTGTGCCCGCGCCGGCAACCGCCGAGCTTCTAAAAGGTTTGCCGATCTACGCGGGCGACCTCGAAGGCGAGTTCGTTACTCCCACTGGCGCCGCGATCGTTGCGACACTGTGCGAAGTATTCGGGCACTTACCAGAGATGAAAGTGAGCGGCATCGGTTACGGCGCGGGTTCGCGCGACCCGAACGGCTTACCGAATGTGCTTCGACTGATGCTCGCTGCGATGGACGATGCCGGAACCGGCATCGAGTCGAGTGTCGCTTCTCGGCGAGATCACGACGTCACGGTCATCGAAACTAACATCGACGACATGAATCCCCAGGTTTACGGCTTCGTGATGGAACGAGCCTTCGCCTTGGGAGCGCTCGATGTTTTCATGATTCCGGTCCAAATGAAGAAGGACCGACCCGGCGTTTTATTGACGGTCTTGTGCAAGCCCGAGACGACGGAGACATTGATTGAACTGCTGCTCGCCGAAACGACGACGCTTGGTGTCCGTTATTACAGGGCGAATCGCCGAGTGCTCGAACGCGCAATCGAGACCGTCGAGACCGAGTACGGGCTCGTCCGCATCAAGGTAGCGCGTGACGGCGACCGCACGCTACACTTTCAACCTGAGTACGAGGATTGCGCGCGGCTCGCTCTCGAGTCACAAACGACATTGATTGAAGTGCAAGCGGCGGCGAGCGCCGCATATCGAGAGACGTTGCGTCAGGGTAACAATACAAACACACAAGATGGCTAACTCGAAAAAGAACAACGGATCAGAGAAACGCAACGGCTTTGACTCGCAGAAAGTCGAAGCAGGCGTGCGGCTGATCCTCGAAGGGATCGGCGAAGACGCTGATCGACCCGGTATTGCGGAAACGCCTCGGCGGGTCGCCCTCATGTACGAAGAGATTTGCGCGGGGCTGCACGATGATCCGCGGCAATTCCTTCACGTCATCCCGGCCGAGACTCACGATGAGATGGTGATCGTCAAAGACATCCCGATCTATTCGATCTGCGAACACCATCTGCTGCCGTTCGTCGGCGTGGCGCACATCGCTTACATTCCTCGGGACGGGCGAATCGTCGGGCTGTCGAAACTGGCTCGGGTGGCCGATTTGATGGCGCGAAAGCCTCAAATCCAGGAGCGGCTCGCAACGGAGATCGCGGATCTGCTCGATGAGATGTTGCGCCCGACCGGCGTGATGGTAGTAATCGAAGCTGAGCATATGTGCATCGAGATGCGAGGCATCAAGAAGCCCGGCTCAAAGGCCGTGACCAGCGCGCTGCGAGGCGGGTTCTTGAAAGACCAGCGCACTCGCGCCGAAGCGATGTCGTTGATACTGAGTCAAAAGAGATGAGGAATGATACGTGATGCGTGAAACGTGATGAGTGAACGTGATGAGTGAAACGTGATGAGTGAAACGTGATTCGTTAAACGTGATTCGTGAAACGTTACGATAAGCCTAAGCGGGACCCACGGATCACGCTTCACGCATCACGTTTCACGCCTCACGCATCACATTTCACGTATCACGCATCACGTTTCACGTTTCAGTAATCCACCATGGGAGAAAACACCTTCTACGTAACAACGCCGATTTACTACGTAAACGCGAAGCCTCACATAGGGCACGCGTATCCAACCATCGTCGCTGACGTGCTGACTCGGTTTCATCGCCAGCGCGGAATCGATTCCTACTTTCTCACCGGCACTGACGAACACGGGATCAACATCGAACGCGCGGCGGCTGGCCGCGGAGTTCCAGTCAAGCAACACGTCGATGAGATCGTCGAGGAATTCAAGACGGCATTTGCTCCGCTCGGACTCGAATACGATCAGTGGATTCGCACGACCGATCCGATGCACGAGGCTGCGGTCGCAAAGCTTTGGCGTATCCTCGACGAACGCGGTCACATCTACAAATCACAATATGAAGGGTGGTACTGCGGGAACTGCAATGAGTTCAAAGACGTCGACGAGAAGACGACCGAGCCGATGTGCCCGATTCACGAGCGGTCACTCGAGCGGCTTGCCGAAGAGAGCTACTTCTTCAGACTTTCAGAGTTTCAAAAGCCGTTGCTCGAACACTACGAGAAGCATCCTGAGTTCGTGATGCCGGACGTGCGGCGCAATGAAGTGATTTCATTTGTTGCGGGCGGGCTCAAGGACCTTTCGATCAGCCGCGTGTCGGTGAAGTGGGGCATACCGGTTCCCGGCGCTCCAGATCACACAATGTATGTTTGGTTCGACGCGTTGTCGAACTACATCACCGCGCTTGGATGGGGCAGTGAATCGCAAGCGAAGTTTGAACGCTACTGGCCTGCGCTTCATCTGGTCGGGAAAGACATCCTGCGAATGCACGCGGTGTACTGGCCCGCGTTCCTGATGGGAGCCGGAATAGAGTTGCCGCGCACGGTGTACGCTCACGGCATGTTGCTGCGCGGCGGTCAGAAGATGGGCAAGACGCTCGGCAACGCTATTGATCTGGGAGTCTTGAAACGGCATTTCACCGCAGACACCATTCGCTATTTTCTGTTGAGAGAAGTCGCGTTCGGTCAGGACGGCGAAGTGACTTACGAAGCGCTGCTCGATCGCGCGAATTCCGATCTTGCGGACGGGCTTGGGAATCTTGCGAGCCGCACTCTGACGATGGTGCGGAATTATTTTGACGGTCAGCCGCCGCGTCCTTCGCGTGAACAAAGCGATGATGCCGCGAATGTAGAAAATCGAATTGCGGAAGCCAAGCGCAAGTTTGATGACGAGTTCAAGCAGCTCAATTTTTCTCGCGCGCTTGAAGCCGCGTGGGCGGGAATTGCACGCATCGATAAGTTCATTACCGATAACCAGCCGTGGAAACTTGCGAAGGATCCTGCGGCGCGCGTTCAACTCGAAGCAGTTCTCGCAACTGCGTATGAAGGGCTGCGGCATGTGATATTGATCGTCGCTCCTTTCATGCCGGGTACATCTCGCGAGATTTGGAATCAGATGGGATTGCCGGACGATCCGCTACGCATCAACCCCAATGAAACAAAGTGGGGCGATACGCTTGAGGGATCGAAGATCGAGCACATCAGCCCGGCATTTCCGAAACTTGATAAGGAAAGAATAATGTCAGAGATCTCAAATGAAACCGCGCCGCCCGCAAGCGAACCAGCACCGGAGAGCACACCCGCGCCCGCCGGAGCGACTCAGGCCGTTGCGCTGGCGAGTCAGATCATTACGATCGATGATTTTGTTAAGGTCGAGCTTCGCGCAGCGACTGTGCTCGAGGCTGAGAAGGTTCCGAAAGCAGACAAGCTCTTGCGATTGGTCGTCGATCTCGGCGAAGGGCAACCCCGACAGATTCTCGCGGGCATCGCCGAGCACTACTCGCCCGAGGATGTCGTCGGGAGAAAGATAATCGTTGTTGCGAACCTCGCGCCTCGCAAGCTGCGAGGGCTCGAGTCAAATGGGATGTTGTTGGCGGCTTCAGTTGGAGAGGACGGGCGTCCGGTGCTGGCGACCTTTGGCGAGGACGTACCAAACGGCGCGCGGTTGAAGTAAGCGTCTCATCCCCATCGCCTGCATGCGGCGATGTAGTTCATAGGTTCCAACTCGTCGCCGGGTTGCAACTCTTTGAGCATGGATTTCACGACGTCAATATCAGGTGAGTGGATCGAGATCGATTGAACGCGATGTGATCCGACACTGACATCGGCAATCTCAAGCCACCCGCCGTTGAACTGATACTGAGATCGCTGCTTTAACACTCTCGTCTCAGCAACCGCCGGCGAGGACTCAACAAGCGCACGGACAAACCGATCGTGTGTGACACTCGCGGACCGTGCACTCTCAGGTAGAGCGACCTCCAACAATCTCGCCGCATCCTTGAGTGTTGCCAACTGAGCGGGGAAACGATACGTGAATTCAGCGCTCTCAACATAAAGTTCAAACGCGCCCGGTTTCGTCTCGAAAAGAAGTTTGAACTTCAGCACCCAGGCGCCAGCATAACGACGCAGCTTGATGTTCTGATCGTTCTTTGGTGAAACAAGATAGAGGTCCTCCCATTGAACATCCTTTATCCCAAGTCTGATGGGATACGCGCGGACCTTGTCGGCGAGTTCGTCGTTAATTCGCCCGAAGGCGCGCCATTCCCATATTCTTCCTTCTTCCGGTGACTTCGTCATCACGATTGCTTGAATTGAATTATACGGCGAGCACAAGGTTTTGTAACGCTTTTCGAGCCGACCACAACTTATGGTAAACTGCGCGATCAGAAATTCATCAAGCACCTTTCGCGGAGTTTGATCCGATGATGGACAAGAGAACGATTTCGGCGGGCGCGGAAGGCGATGACGAGAAGCAATTCGAGTTGAGCCTCAGGCCGAAGTGGTTGCGCGAATACATCGGGCAACATAAAGCTAAAGAGAATCTATCGATCTTCATTCAAGCGGCGCGCAAGCGCGGCCAGGCGCTCGACCACGTGCTGTTATACGGCCCGCCGGGGTTGGGCAAGACCACGCTTGCGCACATCATCGCGAATGAAATGGGAAGCGATATCAAGTCAACCGCGGGTCCGGTGATCGAAAGAGCGGGTGATCTTGCGGCTCTGCTTACCAATCTCGCGGAAGGCGACGTCTTGTTCATCGACGAGATTCATCGCCTGAACCCGACGATCGAGGAAGTGCTTTATCCGGCGATGGAGGATTATCAACTCGACATTATCATTGGGCAAGGTCCCTCAGCTCGCTCGATAAAGTTGGAGTTGCCCAAGTTCACGCTTGTGGGTGCAACAACGCGCGCGGGTCTGATCAGCGCGCCGCTTCGCGGACGGTTCGGAATACCGCTGCATTTGGACTTCTATCCAATCTCCGATTTGGAAGTGATTGTGAATCGTTCGGCTGAGATCCTGGGCGTTACGGTTGAAGCCGGCGGCGCGAATGAGATCGCGAAGCGTTCGCGAGGCACTCCGCGAATCGCAAATCGACTGCTGCGACGCGTGCGTGACATCGCAGAAGTCCTGCACGACGGATTGGTGACAAATGAAGTAGCCGCCAGCGCGTTGAATCGCATGGAAGTGGACACCTACGGGTTGGACGAGGTCGATAGAAAACTTTTGTTGACCATTATCGACAAGTTCGACGGCGGTCCGGTGGGGTTGGGCACTCTTTCAGCCGCCATCAGCGAGGAAAAAGACGCCATCGAAGAGATTTACGAGCCTTATCTTTTGCAGATTGGTTTTCTGAACCGCACACCCCGCGGACGCACCGCAACTCGTCTCGCCTATGAACACCTTGGTCTCGATTTTGGGAAGTCCACCGGCCCAATCGACCAGGCAACTCTGTTCTAGACCGCTTTTCTTACCACGCTTTAGATTCCTGAAACCTTTTGCGCTCTCGCGGCACTAACGCTGCGTACGAGGGAGTAGCAGCGAAGAATAAAAAGTTGAACCTCGGTTGTGGGTCGCCGTTTTAGATGACCAAACACGCAGGCAGCATTGATCGAGGCGGTGGGAGATAGAGATGCAACAGACTGGCAAATCAACACACACCTCTGTGGGCGCGGCGTTTTTTGTATTCCTGGGCCTCGCGGTGATTCCCTTTTCGCTGAAAGCCGTCGGTGTGGAGGAATCGCTGAGCCCGAGACTTGCCGCGGCAACGGACGCCTGGCGCCAGGTAGCGGAAGCATTCGGCGGTGGATTTCAACCCGGCGCGCCGGCGGAATTGGCCGCTGTGAACTACGCTGAATCCGAACTCGCAAAGCCCATCGAGGAAGCGATTTATTCAGGCGAGCGCGGGTGTGAACACGACACCGCTTGTATCAGCCAGACTGGTTGCGACGGCGAAACTGCTTGCGAACGCGACATCGACGCTCTTCCGAAGGAACCGGCGAACAGTCGTGATGCAAATCTACGAAAGGTTGATCGCGTAAGAACTGTCTGCCGCAAATCGAACGAACGCTCCCGGGCGCTTGCGGCACGCGGGCAACTCGCGATGCATGTAGACGCAATAGAGGCTGCCCTGCTGGCCAAGCCGGTGGAAGCGCTAAGATTCCTCCCGTTGGATCCGGCCATCGAGAAGCAATGGGGGAATCTACTCGAGACCCATATGCGCCGCGGCGATTTCCAAATGCTCAGCGAGATAAAGCGGCGGCAGATGGAAAAGGAACTTCGGTTAGTGGTGAAAATGAAATCCCCGGCGGCTTCGCGAAAGGCTGCGGAGTGTAAAGTGCGAACCGCGATGGCGTCGGCGATGCGCTTAATAAACGAACCGATTGCAGCGCCGGATAACTGCGAATTGTAAAGACACCAATCCTGGCATCTCTCTTTGCTTCTGCGCGAGCGGTCAACAATTGCTCGCGCAGTTTTGCGTTTGCAGGACCCGCGAGGTGCATCAATAAATTGACGCACACTTCAGCTATCCCTAGAATACAACACAAATTGACGCGGGTCGGGAGGTTCAGATGTCAGAAGCGGGAGCGAACAGGAAAAAGATGCGAGAGTTATTGCTGTTCATACCTAACCTTGTTGGGCTGATGATCGGCTTGTTGCGCGATGATCGTGTTTCGCAAGCAGACAAGGCCATCCTCGCCGGGATCATCATGTACGTCGTCGTTCCAATCGACATCATTCCTGACTTCATTCCGTTTATCGGACAAGTGGATGATTCCTATCTGCTCGCGATTTCGATTCTGAGACTCTTGAACCGCGCTGAACGGCGAGTCGTTCTCGATCATTGGAAGGGGAAATACGATATCAAGCAACTCGTCGATAGCATCGCGCACATTGCAGAGTTCTTTCTGCCGAAACCCGTCAAGAATGTGTTGCGCGGACGCATCGAGCCTAAGAACCGCTTATCGGTTGTCGCCGGCGCGCCAGGCATGACCGAGTAATAAAATCTTCGACGCGCATTTAACGCCCGGAGTCCGCGCTCACTTCAGACGCGCGAAGAACACGCAACAGTTTTTCGTGAATCCCATCAAACGAGCCGTTCGACATTATTACAACGATCTCACCATCTTTCAGTCGCGGCGCAAGATCGGAAACGATTTCATCCGCCGTTGCTATCGAGTAAGCGTCCCGTCCGCGTCTTCTTAGATTCTCAAGCATTTCCAGCGGTGATATTGCGGTTTCACGCGTGTAGCGTTCCGGATGAAATAGCCGGGCAATGATGATTTCGTCGGCTTCGGCGAGGGCGTCTTCGAAGGCCTGTTGGAATACTTTTATTTGAGCAGTGTAAGAGCGAGGCTCAAAGATCGCGACTATACGGCGGCCGGGATACTTTCCGCGCGCGGCAAGCAGAGTCTCGCGAACCGCCGTCGGGTGATGCGCGAAATCATCGATTACGGTCACGCCGCGCACTTGTCCTCGAACTTCCAGGCGCCGCTTAACGCTCTTGAACTCAGCCAGCGCATCGGCGACGGCGCTTCGATCGAGGCCGAGAACTTCGCAAGCGGCAATCGCTCCCAGGCAGTTGCGCACGTTGAACTCGCCGGCAAGCGGAGTGCGATAGCGGCCGAACTCTTTCCCCTGTGCGGCCACTGTGAAAGTTGTTGCATCGTCCGAGAATATGACGTCACGCGCGCGCCAATCGGCACCCTGTTCAATACCAAATGACTCGACCTTGCACAGAGCGCGCGGCGCGAGTTCCCTTACCAGGTTCGAATCCCATCCAGCGATCAAGTGGCCGCGCCCCGGAATCAAATTGATCAACCGGCTGAACGCAAACTTGATTGCTTCGACGTCGCGATAGATATCGGCGTGATCGAACTCGATGTTATTCAAAATGACGGTGTCCGGCAGGTAGTGCATGAACTTGGGTCCCTTATCAAAATACGCCGTGTCGTATTCATCGCCTTCGATTACGAAGTAAGGACTGTCGGTCACTCGAAAGGATGACTTGAAGTTCTCGGCAACGCCGCCAATCAAGAACGCAGGGTTAGCGCCTGCGCGCTCCATACCCCAGGCCATCAGTGAGGTTGTAGTAGTCTTGCCGTGTGTTCCGGCGATGACGATGGAGTGTCGCCCGCGAATGAAATTCTCCTCGACGACCGCAGCCATCGACGTGTATTGCATCTTCTGATTGAGTGCATGCTCGAGTTCAGGATTGCCGCGCGTGATAGCGTTTCCGACTACGATGATATCCGGATGAGGCGATAGGTTCTCAGGCTTATAGCCGGCCAGGGCGGCGATACCAAGTCGTTCCAGCTCAAGCGACATTGGCGGATAAACATTTTCGTCCGATCCCGTTACCTTATGCCCTTGCTGCTTGAGCATTCCCGCGAGCGAAGCCATCGCGGTGCCGCAGATTCCAATCAAGTGATAATGTCTGGTTTCCAATTAATCTCCTCCGGCCAAAGACGTGAGTATAGCGATGCGTTGTTCGCTTTGAAAAGTTTCGCTGCTTGCGGCGGAATATCTACTATGAAAAAATCGTCGCCGTGAAAGCACTCAGGCTCGATCCGGATCTAAAACTCGTGATGGATGCTGCAGTTCCGCGGCGACCCGATGAAGCTCTCGTGCAAGTAATAGCGGCCGGCATCTGCAACACGGATTTGGAAATCGTGAAGGGTTATGCGGCATTCCGAGGAACACTCGGGCACGAGTTTGTTGGCCGCGTGGCGGAGTCGCCTGACCCTGCGTTGGTCGGGAAACGCGTCGTGGGAGAAATCAACGCCGGATGCGGCTTGTGTGAGCTGTGTCAGTCCGGTGATTCCAGGCACTGTGCGGAACGCACAGTATTGGGGATCAAGAATCGTGATGGAGCGTTTGGCGAATTCCTTTCCCTTCCCGTTCGCAATTTGATCACAGTGCCGGATGAGATTAGCGACGATGCGGCAGTGTTCGCGGAGCCCCTCGCTGCGGCCTGCAACATTCTGGAACAAGTCAGCATCGACGCGGCGTCGAATGTGGCAGTCGTCGGTGACGGCAAGCTCGCACAATTGATCACGCTCGTGATCTACAGGGCCGGATGTCACCTGACAGTCATTGGAAAGCATGACGAGAAGCTGAGGCTCGCGAGCCGATTCGGAGCTAGCTCAACATTGCATATCTCCGACTTGCCTGGTTCGAGCTGTGAAACGCGCTTTGATGTGGCAATTGAGGCAACGGGTTCGCCCTCAGGATTGGCAACGGCCTTAAAGCTCGTTAAGCCGCGCGGAACAGTCGTCCTCAAATCCACTCATCACGATTCGAGTTCGCTGGACGCGTCTCTGATCGTTGTCAATGAGATAAGAGTCGTTGGCTCGCGCTGCGGCCGGATGCGACACGCGATTGATTTTCTCGCTCGTCATCAAGTGGACTTGAGTTATCTCGTTTCTGAACGACTGCCTCTCGAAAAAGGTTTGCGAGCCTTCGATGTCGCCGCCGCTTCCAAGAGTATGAAGGTAATCTTACAAATGATGTAAGGGGCAAGATGGGCCTGCGGAATAATCCCTTGCCCTGAATCCGGCCTCCAGAACCTGTTTCAGGGATGCACGCAAAGAAACTTATTGACACCGTATGGCGCGAATGTTATAAACCCGCCGAACAAGCTACCATATCTTGGGTTAGCGTCACCGAGAACATACGAGATTTGGGGAGGCGTGATGAATCAGGGTGATTTGATCGAGAAGGTCGCGAAGGGAGCCTCGATTAGCAAGGCGGAAGCTGAGCGCGCGATCAACGCGTTCAAAGAAGCGATCACCGACAGCCTGCGCAAGAACAACAAGGTAACGCTGGTAGGCTTCGGAACATTTGCGGTGTCTCATCGCAGAGCACGCCGGGGGCATAACCCATACACCGCCGAGCGAATAAAAATACCGGCCACAAAGGCTGTGCGATTCACCGTTGGCAAGCAACTAAAAGAAGCGGTTAATAAGCGAAAGAAGTAGAAGAGCGCGGATATCCCTTCCGCCGATCCCCTGCCATACAAACGGCCGCAACTAACAACCACTACACCCGCTCACGGCATCACACCACTGCACTAAAACGTATGGGCCTGAACTGAAAGGTTGACCGGGACCACGAGAGTTTGGTGACACGCCGGTTAAACCCTAAGAGAACCGCGATCTTGCGAAGGGTCGATTATGGAACGGTGGTTGCCCAAGTCAAACTGAAGATCGGACGTGCCTCAGGGGAGGCTAGATGAAAAATCTGTTTTGCACGTGGATTATTGGTGTTATCCTAATCGCAGCACAATCACCCGCGGCGGCGGCGCAGCCTGCTGCTTTGGAAAAGGAAACCTCCCAGAAGCAGAAGGTCAAAATAGTGGTTGTAGAAAAGAAGGAAACACGAGGCAGCAGCCCAGCTCAGAAGCCCCCTCCCGGGAATCGCGAAAGGAAGCCGTAGCTATTGCCTGAAGCTGAAGCGAGAGTAGTTATGAAGAATTGGTTACTGATCATCACAATATCGCTGTTCGGCATTGCTGCTGTGGGAACGCTACCGGGCGGATCAGTAGCAATCGCGCAGAAGAGGGACAAAGACGAGAAGAAGAAGGATCCTCCTGGACCGCCCGTGGTAAAAGACAAGCGCGGAACGGACAAACCGAAGGAGCCCCCAAAGAAGGACAAGCGGCCTTAAGAAATCAAACCTCTTATTGCTTGAAACTCGCCAGCGCTTCCGTCTCGTCCGAGAAGATCTCGAATACGCCATCCAGCTTCGAAATAGCCAGAATGTTTCTCACCGATTGCGAGGGGGAAAGCAGTTTTACGCTCCCCTTCTTTTTCAGCATCGAGCGATAGCATTTGATCAGGCTGCCGACTCCAGTGCTGCTTATGTAAGTCACGCTGCGAAGGTCGATCAGGAAGTCAATCTCCTCGTCCTCGGCGAATCTCTGCACCATATCATAGAGCGGATCCGGCCCGTCACCCGGATCCAACCGGCCGGTTATTTTAATGATTCGCACCGAGTCGACGCGTCGACTGATCACCTTGGTAGGACGTCTCATCATAAGTATTGCTCTTGCCCGAAAGCAAATCCCATTCGGACTAAGAACTAATGGGCGCTACTGGACTCGAACCAGTGACCCCTGCGGTGTGAACACAGTGCTCTACCAACTGAGCTAAGCGCCCTTTTTAAGGGAAGAAGATTAGCAGATGCGAAACGGTTTTCCAACTTGTTAGAAAACGAGATAGGTGTCTTCCACTGACGATTCACTCTCAAAAAAAGAATGGCGCGGAACGGTTATCACTATTAATGACAATCAAGACGTTCGTGCCTTCCGCCCCGACGTTCAAGCGGGCCTTCAGAAAGAGAACTTCGGACGAGCCGTCCAGTTCGAATGAATCCGGTTCAAACAACAAGCCATTTATCAAAAGAAGCGAGTTCGAGACGAAGTTCGCGCCAAAGACTCGCAGTTTCTTTGATCCCTTGAGCTTGACGCGATTTATCACCGGCACTCCAGTTGAGGTCGCCGCATCGCGGATTGTCATCGACAGCCATCTCGCATCTATCTGCGCGGGACTCGCTGAATCAAAAACCTGCACCGCGAAGCTGAATGACCCGGTCGTTTTGGGCGTCCCCTCAATAGTTCCATTAGAAGCGAGGTTCAACCCCGACGGCAGCGCACCTCCAGCAAAGGCCCAGCGATAAGGCGGCGTCCCTCCGCTCGCCTGAAGCGTAGTGTTGTAGAATCGATTTTGAATTCCATCAGTGATGCTCAAGCTCGTGATTGAGACGGGTCCCGGTGTTGGGCCCGGACCGCCAGACGAGCTAGCCGGATAGATCGCCAGCGCGCCAGCCTTGTCGTCAGCTCCAAGCGTAGCGTCGCGGCCGTGGCCATGCGCCTGGGGCCACATGATTGCTGAAGCGTCGGACGAGTGATCAAGGCCTATGCAGTGGCCGAGTTCGTGACAGGCTACTTCAGCCAGATTTGCAGAGTTCCCAAGGAAGCACTCCATTCCGTTATTGAATACGGTGTCGGTCTCGAGCAATCGGCTGAACGTCGTGCCGCCAATAACTTTGAACTCGCGAGTCCAACTGAACGAGGTCAATGCAACAATTCCAGCGCAACCAACTGACTGATCCAACTGATTAAGACAATCGCCGAACGAGATGGTATTCGATCCGTCCATCGAGATTCCGCAACTCGCGGTTTGACCCGCGACTCGCAACCTGATAGCCGCGCCGCTTTGAGCGGCCCACGCGTTCATCGCGCGAGTAACCTCAGCCGAGCCTCCTCCTGCAATCGGCGAGGAGTTCGGATTCAGATTGAAAGAAATGGCCTGTCCCGAATCCGCCTCCATCCAGCGCACACCACCGCCGAACAGCACAAACTCCGGCGCGTATCCTCGAGACTCCTTCTTCTTGCGCGCATATTCCTTCGGAACGGCAACCAGCGGTTGGCCACTCCTGGCAGCCTCGATCTCGGCAATGCGACTCGCTTCGCGGTTCAGCGTTTCTTGAATCTTCTGAACGTATGGATCGAACGGCGCTTGGTTCGTTACATCGCTACCGGTCGTTTGAGAAAGAAACTCAACCTCGCGAGCTTCAACCGAGCGCTCAACATATTCGCGACCCGTTTTATCCGTCACAATCGAAAACTTCCCCATAAAGGCGTGCGCAGCGTGCAATGTCCCATCCGGCGATGTGTTCAGGTACAGAAGGACGCGCTCGCCCACGGCGAAGCGCGCCTGTCCCGATACGAACACACCGGACTCTCCGACGGTTCCACCCATCTGCTTTAGAACAATTGTTGATTCGGACTGTCCCTTCAATACTCGGTCGGTTGCAACTTCTACGTAGGTCCACGCCATCGAGCCGCGATCGTCCCACGCGCTTATCACCGAAGCGACCCGGCCCGTCAAAATAACTCGGGAATCAACCGTCAAGTCCGTGTCGGACAGCATCACAACCGTCGTTGCAGAACTCGGGATGGCGTAAAGGCACACAAGCACCAGACAGAGAACGAACCAACGCGACTTCCTGCACAGAAGAGTCATACTTCGCAACCCTTTCATCTGAAAACAACCTGAAACCACCGAACCAAGACGTATCGTGGGCCCCAAGGAAAGCCCCGGATCAAGGCCAAATACACATCACACGAATGGAAACAACTACTTTCTAAGATCAAAGCGAGATAATCGGTTTGTTTGGATCAGGTCCGGATTGAACCATAGCCAGTTTCCCATGTCAAGAATCTCAATGTTCAATGACGCAGGAAACTGGCTTGCAAAACAACTGCAACACAAATGCAACTACTGAACAATCAGCGGATTTGAACGCCGATTGTCGGCTGAACTCGAAACTGTCACCACGTCGCCGCTGTGAGCCTTGACCTTCGCTCGCAGCGTTCGCTCATCGATGAATGTGGTTCGTCTGGCGGAACTATTTACTTCCACAACAGACCCGGCCGTAAATCCTACACCCTTCACTTCGACGAGTTTCTTCGCCAACCGGCTCACGCCGGTGATCAACGGCGCTCCGATGGACGGGATCAGCGAAGCATTGAGCCGATAGAAACCGCTCGAGTTGCTATTGAACGATCCGATGCCTATGACATAGCGACCCGTGTATGGAAGCACGATGTTGAATCGCGAATCATCGCCGTCAAATTGATCGTTGTAGAAGAACTCGACTCCGCTTTCCGGATCAAGCAGATTGATTTCGGGATCCAAACGCGAACCCAGCACTTCAGCATCCACATCCACGATCAGAGTCTGACCCGCTACGGCCGTAAGACTGTAGAAGTCGACGTCATCTCGCGACGCTATGTCACCGAAGATCGTTGCGGGAAGCTCACTGACATTTTGCGCCGTTCGATCGTTTGGTTCCTGCTCATTGACGTCCCGGCCACGCGTGATATTCAGAACATAGTCAAAGGCTCGCCCGCCAAACCTGTCGGCATCCGTGATGGCCGCAACCAGTACCTGATCGGTAGTAGGTGTGTATCGAAGTACTGGATCAGTGTTCTCATCACCAATCGCGGTACCGGCGAGAACCCCTGACGAATCGTAGAGCGCGACGCTTGCGATGAGTTGTGAACGCGCCAGCCGCGCGGCGAAGGCTTCGATTGTGATTTGCTGTCCCGCCAGAACCTGGAACGCAAAGAAATCAACATCGCCGTCAATCAACACCTCGCCGAAGACATTCACCGGCAGCGAAACGCCCTGCGCAATCTGATCATTTGGCTCAATCTCGTCTATATCGCCACCACCCGTGCCAATGCTCAACACTTGGGGGACTGCCGCAGAGTATCCAGTGAACGAATTCGCACGAATGCCATTGTCACCGAATCGCCGGCTTCTCCTTTGAAGAGGCTGGGGCTCTGGATTGATTCGATTAAAAACGCTTTCTCGGGTAAGCGCAGCAGCGGGACGGTTGCGGCTGTATTGTTTCTCGACATCGGCGGGCCTTGTTATTTTCAGGAGCGAGTCCTGGGTTTGCCCGCCGGCGAACGCTGCCATCGACAGCATAGAGGCCAAGGTTATGGCGATTGCTCGCCGGAAGGATTGCGTAAACATCGTATCCTCCGTCTGCTCCCTTCTGCTTCACTTGATATACCTCAAGAACTCCGATGACTCGCTGAAGCATCGCGTGCGCCGCGTCATAAACTTTGACGAAAAAAGTTGTGGGTAACGGATCAGGACACGTCCGGGAGGATTATTTCAAAAGTGGTTCCAACCCCCACCTGGCTGCGAAAAGCTATTTCACCGCCGTGGAGCTGTATAGCGCGAAACGCCTGGGCCAATCCGATGCCCGTTCCGCCCTTCTTCGTCGTGTAGTAGAGGTTGAATATGCGTTTTTGATCTTCATCAACGATGCCTATGCCGCGATCGCTTATTGTGATCCGAGCCGATCCCCCATCGTCGCGCGATGTTGTAACGGTCAACGGCCCGCCTTCGGGCATCGCCTGGCAGCCGTTAATGATCACGTTCAAAAGCGCTTGTTTCAGCAGATCGGAATCACCCTTTACCGTGAGCGTTCCGTCTTCGAGTTGCTTGTTGATTTTTACGCCGCGCTCGTGCGCTTCGGTAGCCGCTAAATCGATCACCTGACTTACGATCGTGTTCACATCAATCGGCTGAAGGTGAATCTCGACCGGTCTGGTGAAATTCAGGAACGTCTGAACAACCCGGTCGAGCCGCTTGATCTCTGAGTCCAGTATTTCGAGCTGAGGCCGATGATCCGCGTTTCCCGCCTCGAGTTTTGAGCGAAGAATTTCCAGATGAATGACCATCGCGTTCAACGGGTTCTTCACTTCGTGCGCGATTCCCGATGTGATGCGGCCGAGGTCAGCCAGTTTCTTCGACAGGTCCCACTGCGACTCGAACTTCTGAAACGATTCATAGTCTCGAATACTGACGAGCGCGCCTACCGGCTCACTCGCGTCCTCGATGTACTGGACCGAAGCAAGAAGCTGGCGAGGCGGCGTGCCAGGGAGATGCAAGGTCGTCCGCGCTATCGATTGCCTCTGATTAAACGCTCGCTCGACCGTTGTCACCAACGGATGATCGGCTCCGAGCGTTTCGTCTATCGGCAATCCCGTCAGCTCAACATCGGTCAGGCCGAGAATCTGCTCGGCATCGGGGCTCGCAAGAATCACTCGCCCTTCGCGATTTATCAGAAGCAAACGTTCTTCGACGTGGCTGATGACCTGACGCAAGCGGCCTCGCATCAACTCGAGTTCGCTGCGCTCTCCGGCCATGCGTTCTCCCAATTGCCTCAGCCGGGCCGTCACTCCGGTTACCATTTGATCGCGTGGCAAGTCGTCCGCGCTGATTCGCGGTTGTTCGTCAGGAAGTCCCAGCCGATCGATGCTGGTCGAAATTGCTTCAAGCGGCCGCAGCAGAAGATTGGCGGAGATGATCCCGGCAAACGCCGCGCCGATGATTGCCAGCAGTCCTATGATCAGATTCTTGGCAACCGAAGACAGCAGTTCTTTTTGAACGATGCCGGCTGAGACGCCAATGTGCAGGGCGCCGGCAAACTGCGGCTCCAGGTCATTCGTAGCTTTGTGAACAAGGGGAAGGCGCTCACTATACTCATAGATCGGCGGTCCCAAAAGGACTCGCGCGAGTTGAAGGTAACCGTTTTGACTCGTCAGTTGATCCAGACTCGGGCGTTCGATTGGAGCGTCGCCGATCATATACCGGTTGGCCGCCAGCTCGTGCCGCCCGTCCGCATCCGTAATTATCTCTCCGCTCACATTCGTAAGATACACATAAGCAATGGTGCGAGAGCTGACGATCGTCGAGTCCATCAATCCACGCACGCCCGAATGCTCGCTTACAAGTGCCGTGGATTCATCCAGGTGATCGACGGCGCTGTTGTGCGCAAGCTCCTGGCTGACCGCGTAGTCGATTTGATTCGCAAGCTGGCGGGCCTCCTCTTTCGCGCGTCCCGTGATCACGCCGGTCAGGTTGGCGATATTGACCGCGGAATAAACAACGATGATAAGCGCAATCAGTATCGTGATCAGCGCGATCTGGCGCGCTCGCACGCCAAGATTCAGCCACGGCGCGCGGCTATGCTCCGCCGCTGTTGGGGTTTGTATTTCGCCGGCGCGTTCTGCGTTTTGCCCGGCCGTAAGCGTGGTCGCCATGACGATATCTAAGGATCAGTACAGCGCGGCTCTCGGCTACGCCTCGTCTTTTTCACCGTCCGCTTCTTTATAGGCTTTCAGCTTGTTGTGAAGCGTCTTAAGGCTGATGTGCAAGGTTTCGGCGGTCCGCGTCTTGTTGTAATCGCTACGCGCGAGCGTACTGAGTATCACTCGGCGCTCGACTTCTTCGAGGGGCGTGCCGATCGGTATCATCACTGCGTCGGCTGTGGGTGAGGGCTCCTGGCCGGTGATGTGAAAAGGCAGATGTCGCTTCTCTATTTGTTCTTCGTTACAAATCACAACCGCGCGTTCAACGACGTTTCTGAGCTCGCGCACGTTGCCGGGCCAATGATGCCCCATAAGCACGTCTATCGCTTCCGCGGACATGAGCCGGGCCGATTTTCCATGCCGCTTGCTCAGATCGTCAATCATATGTTGAACCAGAAGAGGAATATCGTTACGGTGATCTCGCAACGCGGGCAGCTTGATTGTAATTACGTTCAAACGGTACAGCAAGTCTTCTCTAAGCGTGCCCTGTTGCACTGCCTTGAGCGGATCCTTGTTAGTTGCTGCGATGACCCGAACGTCGACGTTGGTTTCCTTCGTTGAACCGAGACGCCGCACTTTCTTGTCTTCGAGCACGCGCAATAGCTTCGCCTGAAGCAGAAACGGCATGTCCGCAATTTCATCAAGCAAAAGCGTGCCGTTGTTGGCCAGCTCAAAGCATCCGATTCGACGGTCCGCTGCGCCGGTGAACGCGCCCTTTTCGTGGCCGAAGAGCTCCGATTCCATCAGCGTCTCAGGGACCGCTGCACAATTAATCGCAATGAACGGCTGGTTCGATCGGGGGCTCAACTTGTGGATCATCCGGGCGACCATTTCCTTGCCAGTGCCCGACTCACCGGTGACCAGCACCGAGACGGCGCTCGATGCAACCTGCTCGACGATTGTGTAGACCTCGCGCATCGCCTCGGACGCGCCGACCATTTCGCCGAATGCGCCGTACTGTCGAAGCTGGCGCCGAAGCACTTCGTTCTCGCGCCGCGCGCTGCTGTATTCGGCAGCCTTGCGCAACACCAGCCGCAGCCTTCCCATCTCGATCGGTTTCTCGAAGTAGTAGAAAGCGCCTTCGTCTTTGACGGCGCGGATCGCCGCGTCAACCGATCCCTGTCCGGTCAACAGGATCACCGCCGTTTCAGGGTGTTCGTCTTTCAATTGAGAGAGAAGCTTGAAGCCGTCGAGCTTTGGCATCACCACATCGGTGATAACGACGAGAGGCGCAAAGCTCTCGACGCGCTCGGTGGCATCGCGGCCGTCGGCCGCGGTTTCGGTAACGTAGCCCCAACTCGCGATTACTTCGCTAAGCCCCTGCCTTGCAGCTTCTTCATCGTCGACTATGAGCACGCGATGGTCCGACATAGAGGTAAAGTCTAGCACACAAGCCCGATCATTTGGCACGAGTGCGCGAGGTTAGATGGAGCGGCGCTCAGGCTTAGCTACTGGTATTGATTCAATACGAGTATCTCTGTAGAGTATGTGGTAGTTTAGGATGGATTCTATATGAAATCTAAAATGGACAAGATCCCTCTATCTGAGGTCTTGGAACACATCTCGAACGAATTGTGGGAAGCGAACGAGCGAGCCAGAACGAGTGGTCGGGCCACGATGCAGTTCTCAGAGTGTGAAATCGAGTTTGCTATTGAAACAGAGGGTAAGGCTGAAACTGGCATCAAGGTGTATTTCGTTAACCTTGGCGGCGGATTGAAGCGTTCAGAAACTAACAGTATCAGGATTAAGTTCGGTTCGACTGCGAACACTCCTATTCTCAATGAAATTATCACACCCGGCGCGGCCCCTCGAGCCGTAAGACAGAAAAGCAGAAGAGAAAAACCTGACAAATCGGAGTAATTGAGATGTCATACCAGCGTCGCGTTAGATCATCAAGCTCGGTTGGAACGATGCAACGACATCCTGGGGCCGAATGGCTCGACAAGCATCGGGGCCAATTGAAGAACAAACAATGGGTGGCGGCTTCCGGACAGGGCATTCAAGCTGAGGCGCCGACTATCGGGGATCTGATGTCAAAGATACATGATTTAGATGTTGATGCCGAGGAATTGGCTATCGAATACATAACGGACGAGGCCATTGCGTAATGCCAGCAATACATACCTCTTTCGCCCAATTCAAAAACTATGATCCCCACAACCGTCCGATGGCCAATGTAATCTTGATTGGCCCAGGCGGTACTCGCGGTTCATTATATAGATGCTTAGTGGACACCGGGGCTGACTTCACCGTTTTGCCTTTAGCGATGGCAAGCTCGGCGGGAATTGTTATTACCGGTATCTCAAGGCCGATCACCACCGTCGCTGGTTCTACCTCGTTTTTCTTCGAGACCGGAATACGGCTTGAAGTAGAAGGAGGATATGCGGTAATCACGGACGTGTTCTTCGATCCTTCGCCCTCGGCAGCTTATTTACCGTTGCTGGGACGCAAAACCTTACTTGATACTTTTGATCTTGGCTTCAACGTAAATGAATGGCTGTATGACTGATGGATGCACTCACTCGTCAAGCGTCCATCGCTCGATCAAAACATCCATTTGGCCGCCGCAGACCATTCCCTCTGAGTCTTCATATTCGTCGTTCAAGTTAAAATGATAGATGCCGGTCTTGCCCGAGTTCAGAACCTCGCGAGCTTCGGCCCAGATGTCTGCTTCCACGCAGCCGCCTCCCACAGTGCCAATAAAGGATCCGTCATCAAAGATCACCATCTTCGCTCCGGCTTGCTGAGGCGTCGACCCTCGCGTCTTTACAACGGTCGCCATCGCCGCGCGGGAACCCTCATCGAGACGGCGTTTCATCTCGATATAGATTTCTCCGGCGCTCATCGAACGGCCCGGAAAGCCGCCGTTTTCTTTCGCGTCTGGCATTCTTAGCTCCGTGAGTGTGGATTATAGTAGCGATGTGCGTTGCTTGAGAAGTGCAGAGCCGGAATCGGATTCGTTGCGAACAAGGCCTCTCCGTTCTGAGTTATTTCGCGCCTGATTTTTGCGCAGCCCGGAGGCTATCCGTGATTCCCTGCTGCGCCGCCGAAAACCCAGGGTGTAAGTCGATCGCCTGTTTGAACGCGTCAATCGCCTGCTGATGCTTGCCGCTTGCGGCAAAGTAACGCCCCAGGTTGTAGAACATCGTCACGTATACGGGCAACACTTTGAGCTTGACCACGTCGCCGTCTTCGAACTTGATAGTCCCGTCGGTCAGGCCTCTAGTGACGAGCCGCCGTCCGGACGGCTCAACGAAACCGCGTTGCTCGGTAGCCTGAAATATCAGACCTTGCGGGAACAACTGATAGGATTTAGTCAGCGCTTTCGTCAGCTCTGAATCCGTGCCGTCCCGGTTCGCGGCGATATCGAGCGTCACATAAACCGGCGCTGTCTGAATGTGATTGCTGACGAACGCGAGAATCATGTCGTAGAAGCGCGCGCTGATTCGCTGATTCAACATCACGTCGCGTTGATAGAGGCCGGGATCACGCTCCCAATGCGTCAGGTCCTCCAGAAAAGCATCGACCTTGTCGCGCGCCTGCTCGATCGTCGTGGGATATGCACGCGCAAGATAGTCGAAGTACCACGATCGCCGAAGCTGATTGACATCTATCGCGACGACGTCTTCGCGCCGATGCTCGATCTCGCGTTGATACAGCGACGGCGAATACACCTGCCAGTCTCGCGTGAGCAACATCCCACCCGGCTCAATCGCCGAATAAATGTTGTCGAGGTAATCCGTCGCAATGAAATAACGCCTGCGGTTGTTGTAAGGCCAATTCGCAACGAGCGCGACAGCCACAATGAGCGCGATCGAAACCACGGCCAGGTACCGAGCAGAATTCGAAGTCAGACGCGGCAATTCGGCTATCCATTTGATCAACCAGTGTACGCCGAATCCAGTCGCGATCGTCGCGGCCATGATCACGGGCAGGTAATAAGCGTCCTTGTCTTCCGCGATCTCGTAGCCAAGGCAATAGACGAGATCAGCGGCAATCCCAAGCGTCAGAAACCAGAACAGCGCTCGGTCGCGGCGATAGATCGCGACGAATCCGGCTATCGCCAGCACGGGCACGAGCGGCAACCAAGCCGGGCCAAATTGAGTCGCGGCCAGCTTGATGAAATCGCCGAGCTGCGACGCCATCGTCTTGAGAGACCACTCGAAAAATACCTGATACTGACGGCCGGTTACGTGCCACCAGAAGTGCTCAAATGTCCGCGGATCGCCCCAGTTCATCACCGGCGATCTGGACGCCGCGATCGCCAAGTACACATAGATACTCAACCCGGCGAAAGCCCACAGCGCGGCGTAAGCCAATCTGCGACTTCTGTAGAACGCGAGCCCCTCCGTCGCCAGCACGAGCGCGCCCAACGCCACCAGCATCAATCCGACGGTGACGTGATGCACGCCTAACCCGAGCCCGAAGAAGAATGCCGCCGCATAGAGCCATCGATCCGACTTGCCGCGATCTTCTCTTCTCTCCCGATGCTCGATCGTCAACCGACGCCAGCGAAACATGAAAAGAAAGGTCGTAAGGATCAGCAATGAGTTCAAGGTATAGACTTCCGCGATCGTCGCGTAAGCCCACAACGTGCGAGAGAACGCGAGCAACAACCCCGCGGCTATGCTCGAGACTATCAACGCGATCGGATCGAGGGGTTCGGTAACGTTCAACGCTTTCGCGCCAGCGCCAGACGATCCTTTTTTCCCGCCGCGGGCCTGTTTCCTAAGCACTCGGCCCGCGACCGAAAGGATCCTCGGCGTGACCATCGCTTCAATAACAGTCAGAGTCAGCACGGCCGAAGCCAGCGCGCCAAACAGAGCTGATGCAAGATTCACTCGCACGGCGATATTGCCGATTGGGACCAGCGTCGCGATATGAGTCAACAGAACATAAAGCGGGAATCCGGGTGGGTGAGCAACTCCAAGCGATCGCGCCGCCACTATCAACTCGCCGCTATCCACGAACACAACGCTCGGAGCAAGCGTCAACGCATAAAGGACAATCGATATGACAAACACGGCCAACCCGCACGCAATCCGAATCCTGGAAATGGGGAACGCGGCGCCCGGGTGGGAGGTCATCCTCTCGCGCTCGCTTTCTTGTAGCTCGTGTAGCGCACGTTCACAATCACCCGAGTATGGTAGCGCCCCATTCGAATGCTGTCGTCGGCCGAAGTGTACGCGGGGAACCAGTATTTATCGTAGTTCTGAAAATATGTTTCGAATTTCGGCGTGCGATGCGCGCTTTGCTCGGGTAATGCCTCGCCCGCGATCTTGACCACGCATAAATCCTGATCGTCGATCCACACCCGGCCTCGCAGAAACCGCTCATCGCTTTTGTCGGGATCCGGCATCTTCACCTTTGGCTTCACATCGAAGACATAAGTATTCAACTCGTCGATGCGTTCGCGTCCGACGTAATTCAACTCATATTGATCCAGTGTCTCCGGAGTCAGGATAAACTGATAAACACGCGTGAGGTTGTTTGCGGCATTCGTGCCAATGTAAAGATCCCGCGGAAGCGTCGACGTATTCTCGAGTATTTTCTCCAGACGTTTTCCGTTGGGATCGAATGAGATTTGTGAGAAGCGGTAGAACTTGCCGGTGATTGTGTCCGATTGGCTGATGGTTTGAATCGTCAGCTCGGCGTAGTAGGTATAGTCACGCAATGCGCTCTGCAATTGACGCCCTCGCTCGGCCGCGGCGGTAAGTATCTCACCGGGAGCCGGCTTGGGTGTTTCCTGCGCGTGTGAAGCGGCGGCGACAAGAATTATCGCGATCGCGTCGCCAAAGGCTATCAGCTTCTTTAGTGTGAAGATGAACTTCAATCATTAACCCCGGGGTTTGATTCGCTTGTAGCGGGTATATTTGATCTCAACTTTGATCGGCAGGTCAACGCGTTTCAGGTCCAGGACGTCGCGGGCATAAGCCAGACTGGGCAGCCATATACCGCGCTCGATGTTCTCTCGGTAGCATTCGAACTTCGGATAACGCGCGTTCTCGTCTTTCGCGATCACGGCGCGGCCTTCGAATTTGACGATCTGAAAGTCCTGCTCGTCGATCCACACCGTTCCCTTGAATAGGTGATCGTTTTTGTCGCGCTTCGGAAAGTGCCGGGCATCGGACGGCTCGACATCAAACACGTAGGTGCTCAAGTCATCGACCTTCCGCCGGCCTGCGAATTTGATCGAGTAGCTCGATATCAGATCAGGCATCAGGAAGAACTGGTCAATGCCAAGAAGACTCTTGAAATCGGGTTGCAGCACTCCGATCATCGCTGCCAACGGCGAGGGCGGGTATTCGATTATCTTCTCGGTTCGATTGCCGCTGCTGTCATAAGTCATCTCCGAGACTCGATGCAACTGAGCGCGCACGCTGTTCGCTTCGCCGAACGTCTGGACGAGAATGTCTTGCCGATAAGAGAAGTCGCACTCGGCGGCCTTGAGCATCATCTCGTTTGCGGCAGCGCGTTTTATTACCTCTTCAGGCGAGACTTCGGGAATTGGTCCTGTCGTAAGCGCCACTACCGACACGCACACAACAGCCGTGGCTAAAAGAACGGGCACGAATCGAGGAAGATCCAGCTTCATTGGAGTCCCCTCCACAAGAGTCGCTTATTGATCACCCAGGTTGGAGTCGAAGCTTATCTATGTTTGAAACAGAAGCGCAAGCGGCGAGCGGCACGCAGCCGCTCGCCGCCTAATGTTGATTACGGACGTTTCGGTTTTGGCTCTGGTTTGGATTTTTGATCCGGCGGCTTTACAGGCGCCGGCGAGACTTTCTTTTCCGCTCCCTTTCCTTCTTCGTCCGGGGCGGCCTCGCCCTCGTCGGTCAAACGAATCCGCCCGCTGAACTTCTTGTAGTTTGTGAATCGCACAGTCATTTTCAGGCGAATGGACGGGCCCTTCTTAAACTCGAGAACGTCGTCGGCATAGATGTAGGTTGGGAACCAGAACTTTCCGTCGATGTTCTCGCGATAGCTTTCGAAGTGTGGAAATTTTTGATCGCCCACTTCGGGCACTGCCTGTCCCTTGACCTTCACAATTTGAAGATCCTGATCGTCGACCCAGATTCGGCCTTCCAGGTATCGCTCGCCTTTGACGAAGCTCTTCGGCTTCACATCGAATGTATAGGTATTGAGTTCATCGATCTTTTCTTTACCGACGTAGTTGACCAGATATTTCGAGAGGTCCTCGGTCGTCAGAGCGAATGGCTGAACGCCGGAAAGGTCCTGCATGTCTTCGCTTGTAAGCTGCAGATCGGTCAAAGTCGAGGGCGGGAAAAAGGTGATCTTCTCGAACCTGTTCCCTCGATCGTCAAACACAATATCAGAGACGCGATGAAATCTTCCGGTGAACGATCCCGCTTCGCCCAGCGTCATCAAATCAAAATCCTGCGTGAAGGTGTAGTTGTTCCGCGCTATTTTATTTTGACTTTCGGCTTCCGCGAACCGCTTGATAATCTCAGCAACCGGCGGCTGGTCATTATTCAGCGACGCTGCCGGATACGCAAGAACCGCGGAACACACAAAGATCGCCGGCAAAAGCATTGAAACTGTTCTGAATCCCATCTGCATCCCCTCCGATTACAACTGATTTCATTGTACTGATGAGCCCGCCCGCTCTACAAGCTCGCTGTATCAACGCACTTGGATGATTCCGCATCGGCCGCGTGTTGTTCGTGGACCCGCTTCATTAATCTCGCTTGCGCGTTATATGATGAACGACGGCAGCGCTCCGTGGACCGCTGACCATTGAAAAAGTACGGTTGCCCGGTGGCCAAGAAAAAAGAGAACGCTCACACCGCCAGATCCTTCCTGATCGAGTTATTAGTCTATGCCGCGTTGGTGACGGCTTACGTCTTCTTTGTCATAGGGCTGCTCGGCAACTGGCTCAACGGGCTCTATCACCACAACAAAACGTTGTATGCAATCGCGGCCCTTTCCCTGATCGTTGGTCAGGGTGTCGTCCTCGAGGCCGTCACCAGTCTTCTTCTTAGACTGATCGGCTCCCGTACCGAATAGGACAGCGGATGGACTTTCTCGTTTCGAACACTCATATCAGCCCGGTCTATCTGGTAATCACCGGTTTCATCATCGGCATTCTCGGAGGGTTTTTTGGAGTGGGAGGAAGCTTCCTGGCGGGGCCCGCGCTTTTCGGAGTCGGAGTGCCGATGAATTTCGTTGTAGGAACGGATCTGGCGCACATCGTTGGCAAAAGCATCGTGGCAGCAAAGAAACACCGCGCACTCGGAAACGTGGACTTGAAGCTTGGATTGATAATGGTGATCGGAACGATCATCGGCGTCGAAACCGGGGCTCAGGGAATCGAGCAGTTAAAACACCTCGGTCAGGCCAACGTGGACAAGGTCATTGGCGTTACTTTTGTCGTTGTGTTGATTTCCATCTCTGCCTTTGTCGGATGGGAGAGTTGGGAGACGATCAAGATGCAGCGTGAGCGCGAGCGTGAAGCTGAGTTGTCCGGCGTGGGAGTCAAAAAACTCGAAGCGAAAGAAGACGAGTCGGCTTTGGACCACATATCAAGACGAATACACCGGATCAATATTCCACCGATGATCACGCTGCGGGTTTCGGGTATTCGGCGAATCTCGTTATGGGCGATTCTGTTGGTAGCTTTTGTCGGCGGTGTCTTCAGCGGTTTTCTCGGAGGCGGGGCCGGCTACATCAGAATGCCCTCGATGGTCTACTTGCTCGGCGTTCCGACTCACGTCGCGGTGGGCACCGATCTGTTCGAAGTCGTAATCTCCGCAAGCTACGGCACGCTTACGCACGCGATCAAGGGGAATGTGGATATCATGATCGCGCTCGTTATGCACACTGGCGCGGCAATCGGCGCACAGATTGGAGCGGTATCGACCCAATATTTCCGCGGGCCTAAAATAAGGCTGGCATTTGTACCGCTGCCCTTGATCGGCGCGGGAATAGTAATCTACGGATTGTTGGCGGGTCATCCGGTGAAGTGAGGTTGAATTCGCGGCGTCGTAACGCCCGTATGATTGGTACTGTTTATGAAAATTCTGATTTGCACAGACGGTTCGGCCCAGGCTGAAAACGCAGTGCGTTTCGGTGGACTCATCGCGGAAAAATGCGAAGCCGAAGCGACCATCCTGGCCATTACTGAAAAGCCCGGCGAGGAGGACACTGTCTTCGATTCACTTCGCCGCGCCCAGCAACTGCTAAAGGAACACGGCGTCAACGCGGAGATCATCACCAAGGCGGGAGAGCCCATCGAGGAGATAGTCAAACGCGCCGACGAAACCAGCTACGACCTGGTGGTAATCGGCGCCGTGCGCAAGGGCACGCGCGGGCCTTTCCTGATGTCGGCTAAGGCCTACAAGATAATCAAAGCGGTTGCCCCGCCGGTGCTGGCGGTCATCGGCAATCGCGAATCGATAAAGCGAATCCTGGTGTGCAGCGGCGGCGAAAAATACATCGATCGCGCGGTGGAATTCTCGGGAACGCTCGCGAAAGCGGCCGGCGCTTCGGTCACTCTGTTTCACGTGATGGCCGAGCCGCCCGCTGTTTACACCGACTTGATCAAGATGGAAGAAGACGTGAATCTCTTGCTTCATTCAAGTTCTGGTTTGGGACAAAACCTGCGCCGCGAAAAAGAAGCGCTCCAGGCAATGGGAGTCACGGCCGAAGTCCGCCTGCGTCACGGATTGGTAATCAGCGAAGTATTCAAAGAGATTCGCCGCGGCGATTATGATCTGGTCGTCACCGGTTCTTCACCCGAAGGCGGAAACCTGCGCAGCTACATCATGGGGAACATCACACGCGAGATCGTTAATCGAGCCGAGTGCCCGGTTCTTGTAGTTCGCGGCGGCGACGAACCGCTCGGGCTTACGCGGAGCTTGCGAGGCTTCTTCAGCCACGCGTTTGGTCACTCAAAACATGAGCAAGAGCAGGATTGATGATCTAGTGTCGATGCGGAAATCGGCCTGAACTGGAAACGCATTCGTTTAAGGCTTTCTCGCGAGACATACGATTGAGACTCCGAAGGGCAGGTTGATCCAGCGCAACAGCCACCGCTCGAACCCGAGTATCCCCACCAAAAGCGAGTTGAGCCATCCGGGCAGAACGATGTGCGATGTCTTGGCTTGAATCGACTTCTTCGAAACGCTTTGAACAAATCGCATGAAGAGAATCGGAAAAAATAGCAGCGTGATGTAATAGCTTATCCGCTCGACTTCGAATCCTGCGTTCGTCAGTTTGTTACGAAGCTCCGAGGCCGCGTATCGGCGCCGGTGATGCAGAGCCTCATCGTGTTCGCTCCACAGGAAGCCGTACGCGGGAACGGTTATCACGAGAACGCCTCCCTTCGCGGTGACGCGCAATATTTCGTTGAGCGCCTTCAGGTCGTCGTCTACATGCTCGAGCACATCCAGAGCGGTGACGATGTCAAAAGTCGAATTCGCGAACGGCAGTGATTCGAGATCCGATCTTGCCAGCCCATCGGTCCCGCGGCTCTTGCTGAAAGCGAGCGCCTCTTCAGACGCATCAGTGCTAAAGGTGTCGCCGTGTTTGGACAACACCGAATAGTTGATACCCGTTCCGCAACCGACATCCAATATGGTTGCCTTCTTGAAGTCGCGCGCGATTGACTCGACCAGCGATTCGAGCAACTGCCGGCGAGCAACAAACCACCAGTAGAAGCTCTCGAGTTTATACATCTCGGCATATTCAGCGATGTTCATCTTCTAAGGATCCTCTGAGCATTACTGGTGGCGTCACCGGTGTCGGTTTCAATCCAAGACGATGCCTTATCAATCACGGTGATATAGACTCTGAAGCATTGGTGAACCTTATGCGGCGGTCACGAGTTCGTCAAGCAGCGCGTTGGCTGCTTCTCTTAACACGACGCTCTCGCGCCCGAACGCGTTCGGGGTGTCCCGTGTTGACAGTGATCGAGGCGCAAGATAGCATTTTCCGACACTTTGAGCGCTTACGTTCACTGTAGATCAACACGGAATCCGGGCAAAGTATCTCAATGAGTAAAAAGAATCGAGCCCGCCAGAAGCGAGCCCGCGAGAACAAACCTGAGCCTCGCATCACTCCTTCTCCGAGTATTCCCCGCGCGTGGATAATCTGGCCAATCCTGAGCGTCACTTTCCTCGTCTTTTCAAACTCTTTGCTGAATGGGTTCGCGTATGACGACACTACCCAGATATTGAAGAATGAGTTTATTCGCAGTCTTAGAAACGCACCCAAGGCGCTCGTCACCGAAGCCTGGTATTGGCGGGCTCAACAGGACAAGGATCCGAATGCCCAGGACAAGCCTTCAACGCCCTACTACCGTCCCGTGATCATGATCTACCTGATGGTTGTGTGGAGTCTGTTCGGCGACTGGTCGCCGGGGTGGCACATTTTTAGTGTGCTGGTTCATCTCATCGCTGTGTATCTTGTATACCGCGTCTGTGAGAAGGTAACCAAAGATACGCGATTAGCGGCAGCCGCTTCCGTATTGTTCGCTGTCCACCCATTAAGGAGCGAATCGGTGGCGTGGGTCAGCGGAGTGACTGATCCGCTTCTGGCGGTCTTTTTGCTCTCGTCTTTCTATTTCTACGTTCGTTGGCGTGAAGAGAATCGCGCGAAGGTCTTAGCGGCATCGCTCATTCTCTTCTTATTAGGGATATTCGGAAAAGAACCCGCTATTGCGCTGCCAATTTTCATATTCGCTTATGAGTTGTTTGTCCGTAACCCGGCCGAAAGGCTACGCGATAGAGCGAGGTCCGCCTTCGTTTACAGCTCATGGTTTTTTGCGCTGTCAGCCTTTTACTTTGCCGCGCGGTACTATGCACTCGGGTTCGCGGTCAACAACCCCGATTTCAAGTCATATTCTCTGAGTCAGGTCATAATGACCATTCCTCTGGCTATCTGGAAATACATCACGCTCTTGTTCTGGCCTTTTGAGTTGACGCTTTTTCACAGGACGGCAATAGTCAAAAGTGTCGTAGACTGGCGCTTCATTTTACCGTTACTTGGTCTAATCGCTTTGATGATTGTGCTGCGGCCTCTTTGGAAATCAGTCGTTGCTCGCTTTGGCCTTCTGTGGTTCGCGATTAATCTTCTGCCGGTTTTGAACCTTAGCGCATTTGGCGAGGATTTTCTCATTCAAGAGCGTTATGTGTATCTGCCGTCTATCGGCTTTTCCCTTCTCATTGCTATGGGACTAGCCAGACTTCCAGTCGATAAATTGTTACCGCGAGTAAACAGGTCTAGAGCACAAACGGCAATCGCAAGCCTCCTCATACTTCTGCTCGCGGGAAAGAGCCTCGCGCAGAATGCGACGTGGAGGGACGATATCACCGTATGGAACCACGGCGTGGCAATCGCGCCTGAGCAACCAATGTCTCACTTCATCCTCGGCCACAAGCTTCTCAATCGAGGCGACTACAAGGGTGCGATAGAGGAGTTCGAGAAGTATATGAAGATTATCCCGGACAACCCGATCGTACTCGGGAATCTGGCATCAGCGCTTGTGTTGACCTATCAAAACGATCTGGCGACCGGAGTGCTCGTCCCGGATCGGGCGCCGCTTGACCGGGCGCTCGAGCTTTGCGAAAAGGGATTGGGAATTGATCCGATGTCGGCAACGCTGTGGGATGCGATGGGAAACGTTCACACGTTCGAAACCGGGCTGAAGAACTACGATCGCGCAATCGGGTGCTTTGAACGCGGGCTACTTATCGCGCCTGAAAATCCAATGATCAAGTTTCACCTTGGTGGAACGTTGATCAAAAAAGGAAAACTCGACGATGGCATAGCTCTTCTTAAGGAAGCAGTCGCCAGGAGTCCTGAAATCGTGGACGCCCACAAGTTCCTTGCTTATGCATATCGAGCGCGAGGGCAATTCAAGCCGGCCATCGACGAGTTGACGCTCTACTTGAAACTCAAACCGGACGCACCAGACGCTTCGAAGGTAAGCAAGGACGTGGACGATCTTCGAGCACGCCTGCTGCCCGTGTCTCCTCAAAGTTAATCAAAAAGTGCGGAGTGCGGAGTCTGGAGTTCGGAGTCTGGAGCGCGGAGTCTGGAGTGCGGAGTCAGGAATCGGAACGAGAGATCGCGACTCCAGACTCCGCACTCCGAACTCCGCACTATTTGTTACCGGTATCCTTGAGAGCGGCTTCTATAGCCACTTTCAGGCCTTCGTGGGTCTTGTCCTTTGTTCGCTTCCCGTTGATGAAGACTGTCGGAGTTGAGTCAACGCCAATCTTGTCGCCCTCCGCGACGTCGCGCTTGACCTTGGCCGCAAACTTTCCTGAATCGAGAGCGAGATCAAATTTCTTTCGATCGAGTGATAACTTGTCCGCGTACTCTTTCAGCTTTTCGACCTCGAGCGCCTTCTGATTCTCGAAAAGTATCGCGACGTACTCCCAGTATTTGCCCTGTTCTCGCGCCGCCTCGGCCGCTTCTGCCGCCTTGAATGCAAACTTGTGCTGATCGAGCGGGAAGTTTCGCGCTACAAGCTTCACGCGGTCTCCGTACTCCTTGACCACTTCCTCAAGCACCGGCTGGGTCGCGCCGCAACTCGGACACTCATAGTCAGTGAACTCAACGATCGTTACCGGCGCATTCGGCCCGCCTCGCCAGGGGCGATCGTCGATCGCAATGTCGAACCTCGGCGGATCGGGCGGCTTCAAAAACATCTCGACCGCGTATGCCTTCCTCAGATCGTTCGCGAATGCCTGCTCGGCGACACCCCGCTCGCGATTGTCCAGGTACTGAATGATCTGGGGCCGCATTTGATCGAAGCCGCCGTCCATTCGGCTCTTGTTCTCATCGTAGAATTTTCGCACCGCTTCCTCGGTTATCAGCTTTATGCGAGGAACCACTTCGGTGCGATAGAGCTCATCCGCGGTTGTGTTTTTCTTGCGCGCTTGCTGTTCGACAAGCGCGTCGTTGATCTTGGCGTCGAGCGCCGCCTTGCGTAGTTCGTAAACCTGTTCCTGAACGCTCGCGATCAACACTTTCAAAGAGTCCTCAACATCGCCTGAGGTTATCTTCTTGCCGTTTACGATCGCAAAGACCCGCACGCGATCGGCTTCGGTTTTCGGCGGCGTGGCGGTTTGGACAAGAACCCTGACGCGAGCCCCCACACGCAAGCGTTCGGCGTATTTCTTTGCGAGGTCCTGCTGGCGCTGACCTTGCAAATAGTTGATCACCTGGCCTTTCACATCTTTGAACTCGCCCTGAATCTGCGCCTTGTTCTGATCGTAAAAAGCTTTTGCTTCGGCGTCGGTTGGTGTCTTGATCCTGGTCGCGACTTCTCTTTCAAGCAGCTTCTCAGGCGCGATGCCGAGCCGCCGCGCTTCCGCGTCAAGCAACCTTGAATTGATTTCAAGATCGAGTTGCCGCTTGCGCGCTTCGATCACCTGATTCTGAAGCGGAGTCACGCGATCCTTTATCGGCTCGTCGACGTCCTTGATCATGATCTTGACGCCGTTGACGATAGCCAGCACGGGTGGAATCTGCGGCTCGCAGCCGCAGTCAGCATCTTTTTTGTCAGTGGGTTTTGCGGCAGGTGATTGCGCGGCAACCAGCTTTCCATCGAGCATAATCAAACTCAGCACTGCCGTGGCGAGCAACAGTAACAGCGAAACTCTTCTCATCAGCCCCTCCAAAAAGAGTACAAGAGCGCAAATAAACTAGTTCGACACGGGAACGTTTGAGGCAGCCCGAACAACGCGCTCGAGAAAAGAGAGTTTTGCAGTCCAGAACGTCAACTGGCAAGTGAAAACACATTGGGCGCATCGAGCCGGGTGTGTGATTGACAGTGGACTTGGCATACGAAATCACCGTGCAGCTCTCATTAACACCTTAGTGAGGTGTTTGAAAGGCGCGGCAGACACTTAACCGTTTCAACACTTTTAGCGCCTGCCGAATAAACCGTTGAAACGGTTGCGGAGATGCGCAGCCCTCCGACATCACCCAACTAAAGCTGGGTGTTAAGACGCAACTCGTATGCGTAGCCGACTCATTATCCGAGGTCAAGAATGCGCTTTCGGACAAGTCTCACTTCTTGATCACACCCCATCTACCCGCTACAAAAATGCTCATCGCCGCTTGTGCTATTTGACCTTGGTGGCCACGTCCGAGATCACTCTTACAATACTGGCGGTCGGAGCGAGTCCATAGGTCCTCGTCCAAAAGCCGGCGGGCTCGTTCCCGATCAGCATCATCGGAGTGTGATCGTTCTTGTCGGCCACGGCCGCGCCCAGCGCCTTCAAAAGCGTATCCATGTCCGATCTCGACGCCGTGACAAAGGTCCAGCCGGGACCGGCCTTGAACTTGGCTCCAAATGCCTTCAATCTGGCGGGCACATCCGTGACCGGATCAACACTGATCGAGATCAATCTGATGTCGCTTCCCACGCGATCACCCATCTCAACCTGGACCCTTCGAAACGATGCCGCGAGTGGCGGGCAAATCGTCGTGCACGTTGTGAATATGAAGTTGATCGCGACCGTCTTGCCCTTAACAAGATCGCTGAAAAAGTTGAGCTTATGTCCGTCCTGATCGTAGACCGTGACATCGGGAATCGATCCCGCTTTTGCCAAATCCTTGATCGCATCCGGATCGCCGGCTGTGTTCGCGTTCGAACTTGGCGGCGCATCGGTCGCCGGCTGCTCGTTCGCCTCACGCAAGGCCATCCCGCACTTCGGGCATGCGCCCGGCTTGCTGGCCTTAACCTCGGGATCCATCACACAGTAATACGCCGCGATTTTCTTCGCTTCTCTTTTCTGGGCGGCGGCCTGGCTTACTCCGTTGAAACCGATGAAGCCCACGCCGATCACAAGCAGCGTGCAAATTAGTTTTATGTTTGTTGTGCGATTCATGTTCGTGTCACTCCTGTTTGATCTACCGGCTCTATTCAGCGAGGGGCAAACCGTGGCCCCGGCCGGCCCCTCGCATTTGCTCGCGGTGTGTTCAACCGCAGGCAACGTCAAATCGCCTCAGCGCAAATTCCTTGCGCGGCGATCTGTTTAGAGCGAATCACCTTTCTTAGCCGTTTCCTTCAGCGCTTCCTCGATGGCCGACTTCAACCCCTCGTACGTTCTATCGGTAACAAGTCGGCCGTTGACGAATATCGTAGGCGTTCCCTTGACGCCGGCTCTGACTGCATCCTGCATATCGCGCTGGACCTTTTCTGCGTGTATGCCGGCATCCAACTCCGCGTCAAACTTCTTTCGATCAAGCCCGGCCTTGCTTGCAAATTCCTTCAGCTTGTCGTCTTCCAACGCCTTCTGATTCTGAAACAGAAGCGCGATGTACTCCCAATACTTGCCCTGATCGCGCGCCGCTTCGGCGGCCTCGGCGGCCTTGAACGCATTCTTGTGTTGCATCAGCGGATAGTCCCTGACCACCAACCTCACCTTGTCGGTGTATTCACCGGCCAGCCTGTCAAGCACTGGCTGTGACTGCTGGCAAGTCGAACACTCATAATCGGTGAACTCGACTATAGTCACTGGAGCATTCGCGTTGCCTTTTGAAGGTTGATCATCGGTCGCTAATTGAAACACCGGCGGCTCGGGTTCCTTGAGACTGGATTCAATCTTTGCGCCTTTTCGCAGCTTGTCTGCGAACACGATCTCAGCCCTGCGCTGCTCTTTCTTTTGAAGGTACTCGACGATCTGCGGCTTGATCAGCGTCAAATCGCCGTCGATGTTCGCTTTGTTCTCGGCGTAAAACTTCTCGGCGTCCTGGTCGGTGATCGTCTTTACGGTCGGCGTCAGTTCAGCTTCGACCAGCGCTCTTGGAGTGATCTTCCTCTGCTCCGCGACCTGCTGCAAGAGTATGTCGTTAATCTTCAATTCCATTTCGCTCTTTCGGAGCTCATATACTCTCTGCTGCACTTCGTAGACGAGCGGCTTCAATGCATCCTCGATGTCTCCCAGAGTGATACTGGCGCCGTTAACAGTGGCGAGTAGTTTTGCGCGGTCCGCGGGCTTCTCGGGTGGCGTCACCTTTTCGACGAGCACCTTGACGTCAGCGGCGGCCCTTAACGCGTCTGCAAAAGCTTTCGCGGCTTGTTCCTGGCGCTGGCCTTTCAAGTAATCGATGACTCGCGCCTTGAAATCTTTGAACTCACCCGGTATCCGATTCTTGTTCTGATCATAGAAGGCTTGCGCTTCGGCATCCGTCGGCTCCTTGATCGCGCCCATGATTTCTTTTTCGATCAGTCTGGTTGCGGTGGTGCCCTTCTTCTTTGCCTCCGCTTCAAGCAGACGCGAGTTGATCTGAAGGTTCAGCTCTTTGCCGCGCGCATCGATCACTTGCCTTTGAAACCCGGCGACTTCATCCCTTATGGCTTCCTGCAAGTCCTCGATGGAAATCTTGACGCCGTTGACCGAGCCCACGGTTCCCGTTGGTGTGTTGGCCGCCTCGCACGCACAGTCTTCCTGTTTGGCTTTGCCAGCCTGAGCGGAAGTCTGCTGTGAACCGTTCGCGGAGCCGTCGGTTTTCTGCTGAACACCGTTTGCCGAGGTGCTGGATGGTGCTGTTGCAAAACAGCCACCGATTATCAGTGCGATGAAAAGAACAAATACTCTCGATTTCATATCTCCTCCTGCTCAGTTTTGAATTTCGTATCGCTCAATCTGGCGTAATCCACTTGCTTGCCGGAATGAAATGCTTCTGCGCCGGATCCACGCCGACGATGTAGGCTCCGAACGCTCCGATTCGCCGGTTTGGTCCGTAGCTGATTCGCGGACTCAGTCCGGTTTCGAAATCATAAAGTCCCTCCAGAGATCTGATGAGCTTTTCACGGCTCAACTCTTTTCCCGACAGCTTCAATCCTTCGATCAGAATTTTCGCCGAGCAATAAGCCGAGAGCTGAGCCGCAAGATGCCCGGCAGGCAGCTTGTGCTTTTCAGCCAGCGTCAGGAACTCGGTCACGCCGTCCGGTGTTTGATCTGAAGGAAGAAACGGAAAGGACAAAAATATCTTGTCTTTGAAAGCGAGCGGCGCATCGAGGATCTCCTTACTCGCCAGCGTACTCGGCATCAAGACGTACGGATTCCACTTGAGCTTGTCGGCCTCGATCAGGAGTGATGTTTGCTCCCGGGTCGATCCAAGGAAAAACACCGCATCCGCGCCTGATTCGTTCAGCCTCCTGGCGAGAGCCGTAGCATTGAACTGAGCGCGAGCGTAGCTGACTCTGGCGACTGATTTGTATCCGCGCTTCTTCGCTTGCTCCTCGATGGCGCCGGCAACTGTGTCGGGACTCCCTGTGTCGGGATATGCAATCGCAAACCGCGGACTTTGTTTCTGAAGCTTCTCTCCAATAAAGTTGACCAGGACGCCCGCTTCCTCCCTCAGACCCGACAACAAATAAAAGATGTGCCGGTTCATCGGGAACCCGGTTTCGGGATAGAGGGTGGACGGCCCAACGAGCACGACTTCCTTTTCTTCGATGAGCGTCGAAATTTCCTTGTCGGATCCGGCAATGAACGCGCCGGCCATCGCGAATATTTGTTGCGCATCGATGAACTGCTCGATGCCTGCCATGGACTTCTTTGGATCGCCGGCTGACTGGGCGACCCGCAGCTCAATCCTGCGATTGTAAATACCACCCTGAGCGTTGATCTCCTCGAAGTAGGCCCCCAGAGCCGCTTTCACGGCCTGGCCCGTCTCCGCCAAAGGTCCTTGCCCCGCTACGATCGTGCCGATCGTGATGCTCTTCTCAGTCAGTCCGGGATCCTGGTCCTTCCCCAATCGCTTGAGATAAGCAACCAGGTCGTCCAGATCCTCGCGCGACATCCAGTAGCGTGGCATCGTGTTAGGCAACTTGTTACCCGCCGGATCCACGCCCTTGACGATTGCGAGTTCGAGCGCATGAGCCGTGTACGGTGGATGCTTTCGCCCGCTCGGATGAGTGACACCGTAGGATTTTGTGAGCACGTCGGAAGTGATATCCGAAGGGACGACGCCGCCTTCAGGGTTGCCGCGGCCGTCGAAGCCATGACAGTTTGCGCACAACATCGTGGCTCCCGGAAACTCCGTGGTAGCGTCGCCAAGGAATGCGGTGATTTCTTTTCCGGCGGGACTGATCCCGCGCAGGTAAATAAACTTTCCGCGCTTCTCTTGATCCGTCAGTTGGCCAGGCGCGCTCTGTTGCGCGAACACGTGGCCAATCAGAAGCATTGTTACCAGACCACAGAACCCGATCTTAAGGTATTTCATTTTCATCGCCTTCTTCATCATTTGGACCATCATCGATCTCTGGTAATGTCACGCTCAAATGTTATCGACCCGTAAGGGACTTCCTCCCTGAACGCCCCTTCGTCGCAGGTCACTTCGATCACCGATGAGGGGCACCCACGGAGGGACGCCCTTACAAGTGTTCAACAGAATCCTGTGACGGATTACTTTGGCGCCTCCGGGTTGTCGTTCAGAACGCTTTCCACAATCTTGAACAAGTCATCCACCTTCGCCAGACCCATCGCCTTCTTCCACAATCCCGTTCGCAGGTTTCCTATGATCAGGATCGTCGAATGATCGTCCTTCGTTTCTACGAACTGTCCGAGTTTTCGAAGCACAAACTCGACGTTCTGCTTCTTCCCCGATACCAAATACCAACCCGGCTTCGCGTTAAACTTGCGCCCGAAATCCTTCAGCCGCGGCGGCGTGTCGGTTTCAGGGTCCACGCTCACAGAGATGATGTGAACATCCTTGCCCATCCGATCGCCCAGCAATCCCTGGATCCTCTCGAGCGTCTTTGCCATCGGAGGACAGACGCTCGTGCAAGTCGTAAAAAAGGTGTTGATGATGACGACTTTGTCTTTGAGCAAATCGCTGTAGAAGCGCATTTGCTTGCCGTCCTGATTGTCCAGCACCGTGTCCGTGAAGTAATTCGCGGCAGGGTTCGCCTTGTCCTCTTTCGCGGGCGCCGTGCTTTGCGCCGAAGCGAAACCGCCAATGAATAGCGCAACGATCATCGATAGCCACACCGCGCGATTGCACTTTGATCCACGCTTTATTTCATCTGTCATATTCATCTCATAACCTCTTTTCGATCACGCTGCTAGCGTGAGGTTTGTTCGGGTGTCACAGGTTTGCGGTCAACCGCCTGCATAATGAAGTGAGGCGTCTGATTGTAACGCACGCGAAGCGACGGACACTGGACGAACACATAATACGGACCGGGTTGCTCCGGCTTGAACGACACTTCGTATTTCCCCTCGCCGATTGACTTTGCCCATTGCCGGATTTGCGATTGTCCGGGAGCCAGGAATACCAGCACGCCGAAGTCTTTCAACCCGTCCTTGTGAAGGCCGGTCTTTGAATCCGTGACAAGGAATTGCAGCTTGACGTCTTCGCCGACTCGAACCACGTTTTCTTTGTGAAGGGGAGTGATGTCAATCGCAAGCTGATTCTCCTTCGCAAGCAGAGGGTTGGGCTTTGCCGCCGCCTGGAAGCAATGAGCGATGCGCGGGGAGTCTAACAGAAACGCAACGTCATATTCCCCGCTCGCGGTCACTTTGATATTGGTGGAATAAACACCGGGCTTGATTTCTTTCAGGCTCCGGTCCCATACCATCACCGCTCTGGGTTCCCGTTTGTAGTTGGAAAAGCTGCCCATCGGCGCGGCCATACCTTCGGCGTAGTAATAGATGATCTTGTCCGCGGGATTGGCCACCAGCACCGAATTCCCTTCCGGCGCCGAAACGATTACATCGGCGGTCGACGCTCCCGGCGCTTTGTCAGGAGCTTTCTGCCCTCCGGAAAATTCGATCACCGGCACTTCGCCGATCTTGCCGACCGCGTCCAGGCGAATAAGACTGACCTGGTCGCTCGAAAGAGATCTCACGTAGGCATAGCCATCGGTGAAGGATATCTTGTCGGGGTTCTTTCCAACCGCAATCGCGTGCAGAACTCGATTCGTTGACGCGTCAAAAGCGTAGACGTGATCGTCTTTGCCGTTGACCGCAAAGCCATAACGGCCATCGCGCACAAAGCGAATTGCTTTCAACCCGGGATTGGTTGTTATCCGCGCGAGCGCGTCCTGGTTCTCGCCACCGACCACGGTTATCGTGCCGTTCTCGTTGCTCGCCACGTACACCGCCTTGCTCAGGGATGAGAAAGCTAGCGAAACGGGACTCGGCCCGGTCTTGATGTCTTTGATCTTCGCGAGCTTTTGCACGTCGATCACCGACAACGTCCCGTCCAGTAAGTTCGTGACGTAGGCAAAGCGATTGTCATCCGCCAGCGCGATCTCGTGATGACCCGCGCCGGTTCTTATCCTCGCGGCAATCTTAAGAGTGCTCGTGTCGATGACCGTCACGCCGCTCTCGATGTCACCGGAATCGGTTGCGACCCAAAAGTACTTTTCATCCTGCTGCGCTACGATGCGAGCCGGCCTCGGGCCAGTGTCGATATTAGAGAGCACTCGCCAGGTCGATGTATCGACAACCGCAATCTGATTCGCCAAAGGCATCGTCACGAAGAGCCGTCTCTTGTCGGCGCTCATGACCCAATCCTCACCGGGGCTCTTCAAGAAGACTACCGTCAACAGCTTGCTGTTACCGTAGCCCATCAACGGATCGATGACCGAGATGTTCGCCTCTTCGTTGAGAGCGAGAATGTAATATGTATTCAAATCGATTTCGGGCCGCGCGCTGAGCGCCGCCTGGAGGAATGACTGTATCTTCTGCCGGCAGTCCTTATTCTCTGTAAGCTTGCCCGGCGCTCGAAGATCCATCCACGCCGATGGGTGCAGGTTGGTAAGAGGAGTGCCGTTTCGTGATTCGGTTATTTTGAACCGGACCACCGCATCCTGGCCTTCCATCAGGGCCTCGGGCTTCGCGTCCTTCGCGAGTATGGGATCTATCGTCAACTCAACCTCGACACCTTCGTGGATAAGTTTTTGGGGCGCGAGCTTTGATGGAGTTTCCGGTATTGCTTTGGCGGCCGGCTTCACCTCGACGGCAGCTTCTTTTTTCTGAGCGTCTGCGCCGCCGGTTGATTGCGCGCGAACAGTGCGGAATCCGATTTGCGCAAAGACGATCAACGCCAGTGACAGGATAAGAGCGAATGAGCGGGCTACTCGGACAACTAGCTGCCCCGTACTTGTTCTTGCGTGGTTGCTGCGGCCTTTATGATCGGTATTCATTTTCGTGACTCCTTTTCTTCAATCGAACATCGCGAACCTAGCGCGTTATGGCTTTCATATCCCTTACCGTATTGCAGAAGGAGCGAACTCTGACTTCTCCGTCATTGGCAAAGTCAAGGATCGCGGTTCGCAATTCATCGTTATCGGTGAACGCGAAGGTCGTCTTGCCGCTTTGCCGTTTTATTTCGACAATCGAAAAATTCCGGCAGCGCAGGAAGCTTGCCAGGTTCAGGTCTGAGGTTTCGTATCGGTGATTTGTTTCAGGAGTGTTCATCTCGATTCATCCTTTGCTTCATCGCGCCTTCATCGTTGATACTCGGCTCTTGCGGCGCTTCAAACTTCGAAAGAACAGTGGCGGAGCGCAGCCTGACCTGCGTCAGGCTGCGCCCGCCCTGGATTCACCGCTATTGTTGAGGCGCCGGATCGAGAAGAGCCGGGTCTGTTAATACGAACGGTGAGAAGACTCGGAAGAGTCCCCACAGGCCATTGTGGAATTGGAACGATTGGAAGGTGCGGTACAGGTAGTCACCTGGAACCTTGAACCTCCCGCCCGCGCCGTTCCTGATTAGGGCATCGAAGTGGAACGTCGCACCAACACCAAACTGAGCACCAGAGAACTCAGATAGCGGGTTGGCGCCGATTGTCTTCGAGCCGTTGAGGTACGGTTCCTCACGCCAAACGTGGCCGTGTATGACGAACACGTTGTTGCGGTTTCGTCCGCCCGCGTTCAGCACGTGGAATCGCGCTTGTTGTCCGGCAGTGGCCGTGAATATCGGCGTTACGGGATCCTTGCAGTCGGTCCCCCTGGGTGAGAAGCACGCCGGTATCACTGAATTCGACACCGCATTGCTGAAGTCGATGTCGCGGGTTGAGAATCCCCCCGGTCCGGCATCGCCGCCAGTGAACGGAATGTCGGGCATAAAGCCAAGCCGGAACCAGAGCGGCTCAGATCGATAGTTGAACGCCTTCGATCCTGAGTCCTCGACATCATCCTTCTCGGCCACATTCGGCACGGCAGTACCATTACCGAGGGTCGTGCCTTCGCCGAACCTGAAGTTGACGTCGGTTTGGTGCATCAACACGAAGTCGCGGAAGGACAGATTGCCAAATGCATCGTACACGTTTGCACGCGCACGGGAATTGGTATCTTCCACCCAGTTATTCTTCGCGCCGATGGGAATCTGCCCAGTCGGCAGGATTATCAACGAACCGAATGCTCCCTTGTTCGAGTGCTTGATTGGGTCTGACGAAACCAGATTGGTCCCGCCAAACTCTATCGGAACAAGGCTGCCCGCCGCAGTCGTGGGATCGATCTTCAGTTCACCCGCATACCACCGGTACTTCACGCTGAATCCCGGCGCCGCGGTTTGAATCGGATTGTTACCCACGTTCATTCCGTCGCTGTTGGTCACATCGTAGAACACCAACTGCGGATGCAGTCCGACGTTGTTGGAAGGCAGCACCTGGTTGTTGTTGAATTTCTCAACGATCATCGGGTGCGTATTCCAGCCCGCCAGGTCCGGCAGCGGCGTCGCCGGCAGTTTGTTTGTCAGCGTCAGATCGATGCAGTCGCCCACGTTGGCCCTCAGAATCAAAGGCTCAATGGGAACGCCCGCTTTTAACTTCCCGGTGAGCGGATCAAGGTCCTCGGTTCTTACGTACATGATCGCCGTTGGATCATGCAGCGGTCCCTGATGCACCTCACCCGTGTTGGGATTCTTCACGAACGTCAGCCGAGGGTTATAAACAAGAGTCTTCTGAGGAAGGATGTTCGCGGCAAGAACAGCCGTGACGTTTAGTTGTCTTGGCGTCTGTGTCTTCAAACACACTCCGTCGAAGGAGCCCTGGTTACTGAGCAACGGCGCGCGGCCGTTTGGATTGCTGGGCAGCGCCTGCAGGTCGGCCTTGGTGCCCTTGAACACGCGCAGTAGGCCCCACAGTCCATTCCACGCGCCATCAACTGACGAGCCTGGCCTGTAGAGATAGTCTGCTGAGTTTTCGGTCAGCTTCTTCGGCATGGTGGGAACGATAAACTCGAAGTGCTCAGAGATTCCCATCATTTGCGAATTGCGATACCCGGAGTTGTTGACTGAGAGCGGATCCTCGGGAGTCCCCGGCTCGAACAGCCACTTGATTCCGTGCACCGTGAAGTTGTGACCCTCTTCGTGCGCGCCCACGAGGATGCGTATTTGAACGCGATCGTTTTCATAAGCTCTCAAGAGCCGCGTGAAGGGATCGGTTGGGCCGGTATCCTTGTCCACTTGATAGAAGGGGGGATACGCGTTGTGCTGATTCATCGCTGGATCGACTCGAGTGATTGAACGGAAGACGTGCGAAAGGTCTCCCTGATCACCCAACACCTGCTTGTTGGTAAAGGGATCACGGATCCGTAGCGGAATCGGCTCGTTGCGATAGTTGACCGCGAACGTGCCAGGCTCAGCAGCCGAGATCGCTTCCGGACAAGGCGCTGGGTCTCCACCGTGGCAGATAGCAAGCTTCTGGATGTTGATTGGAAGCGGTGCTTCTTCCTTGGCGGGCGGGTTGATTGCGCCAGCCGGATCCGGATGCGGATTGTCTACACCGCCGCCAGTGCCGGGCAGATACGCGTGTTGGAAGTCGGCGAATTCAATCATGAACTCGCGATAGCTGAACGCCGAGTTCGCGGTCAGGACATCGACGCGCCAACTGGTCGGGCCTCCATCAAATCGAGGTGGGGGCACTCCCTGGCCGCCGAGAATCTGACCGGTGTCGGGATCGCGCCACTTCGAGCCTTCGGGCTCGATTACCAGACCGGCATACAAACCGACCTGCTGGTGAGTCGAGGGTCCAAAGTGATCGTGCGTGAACACCGTGCGCAGCGTTCGATCAACATTGTTGTTGTTGAGCGTGTTGTCGGCGTACCAACGCTGAACGGTGGTCTGCGCGCCGAGTGTCCCGAAGAACGGATGCGGCTCGGGCGCGAGTTTTACCATGATCGTCGGTCCGTCACCGATGGGAGGAACTATCAATCCGCCTGCGGCATTGATCGCCTCGATGCGTTCGAGAACCTCATCGGGGGCGAGTGTCCCGTCTTCATAGTTCCATCCGTTCCCGGCTCCGTCCGACGAAGTTACGTCGAACTTCACAAGGTGAATGTGTTGTCCGATGATGTCGGTTGGAGTCCTGACCTGAAAGTCATCCAGCGCGTAAACGGCCGGCAACAGGTTGGTGTGGTAGAACGTGATGCAGTCATTCGTGTTCGCCCGGAAGAAGAATGGCTCGGGCGGTTTTGCAAAACCTCCGGGTATTCCTCTTAAGTCGGCAACATCGCCCCACAGCGCGAGGATGCGTTGTTGCGGAAAATGCCAGCCGGCCTTGTTCAGTCTTACGTCCAACTGAATTCCGGCCGCTTTGTAGAAGCGGTCGACTCCAACGGCCGCGCCGTTATCGTCCATGCAGGGATCTGCATAAGGCGCGCCCGGTTGCGAACCCAGAGGATTGGTCAGAGTCTTTCGAGGTAAGCCGTTTGTGATGAACTTGGCGGCAACCCCTTCAGGTGTGAAGGTCGCATGCGTCCGCTGGCCGTGATACTTCATTGCCTCGAGCTCGACGGCCTCACCTGTTTCTTTGCGAAGCTCGGCGACGGCGGTTATTAGGTTCTTGCTGAAGTCCAGACGGTTGTGGACTTCGGTGAACGTCCCATCCAGGATGACGTGACGCGGCAGTCCGCCATCATCCACCACGTCGAGTGGCGGCGTCGGAGGACGATGCCCGGCTACGGCTGGAATGAAGAAGGGGAATCCAGGATTTCCCGGTTTTGGGCCGAACTTGGCCTGCTCGATTTGCACCTGTCCGTCAGCTATCCATACCTTGACTTCAGGCAGCGGCGCCATCGGTCTCGTCGGTAGCGGAACTATGGCCGGAATCGGCGTTCCCGCCATGATTTCAGCATCCGGTAATGCGCGCGAGCCCGCGACTGGACGTCCGTACTGATCCAGCGGCGTCCCCGATTCGAATACATCGTGACTGCGCCAGAGTGCCCACATCCCCATCGCAAAATGAGGATAGAAATGGCAATGGAAAATCGAGTCGCCTACAACCTTGTTGCGGTTGCCGCTGCCGTTGTAAGTGATCTCGGTCGTAAACGCGCTGCCTGGCCCAAGCGCCTGACTGTCCAGGTATGCGGAGTTTGGATCGTCAGGTGTGTGAACCCACTGGTGCGCGTGAAGGTGATGAATGTGATGCTCTTTCGACCCGCCGTGCATCACACGGAACTTGGTGTGATCACCAATGTACGTGTGATAGACGTTTGAAGGGTCATCGGGATAAAAAGCCTTAGTGGCTTTGAAGCCCGGGGTCGGACCACAATTCAGGTTTCCCTTCTTTATGTCATCCTCCGTGCACGGGACGTTCGCCGGAATATCGACTACCATCGCCGGGTCGCCGACTGCCCACGACGTGAGGAAGAACTCTTCATACCTGCACTCGGTGCACTTTGCCATTGGGCCTACACCGAGCCGGTTTGCAAGGATCTCAGCTCCGATTCCGCCAGTGCCGTAGTTGATTGCAAACGCATCTCTGACACTGTGGAGCGTAAACTTGAGCGGGTTTTCGGGTGCAGGCTTCGGCGGATCCTCGAACTGCGGAAACGCCTGAACCGCTCCGATCTCATCATGATAGATGATGGTGAATTCGCGGAACGGCTGATCGCGGTCTGGTTCGACCTTGACCGGCGGATAAGTGCCCGCCGGAAACCTTCCCGCGTTTGGACCGGAGATGATTGCGGTGAGGTCGCTGTGAACAATCTCAGTGCCGCGCATCATCTTTAGAATCGGTTTCTCGGTGGGAGTGAGTGAGCAGTCCTGCCCGAGTGGATAGCAGGCGTTGTAGTTGATTATCGGGTGACCATCGGCTGTTGTGCCTTTCGTGGCAAGCTTCAGATCGCTTTCCTTCACCTGGCTGCGATACCATTCGGCGCCTGCCGGCTGAACGTTCACCGCGCCGAAGAGTCCGGAGTTGAGCTGCCCGCCGTCTCCTTCGCCGCCGGTTGTCGAGCCCATGCTGTAGAGCATGTAGCCGCCTTCACGCTCAGCGTAGAACGTGTACGTCCGATTGCCGCCGGGAGCGACAAGGCTGCTGGCGTTCTTGCCAACGTTTGACCCGTCGTCAAGAATACTGTTCCTGAGTTGAAGCCCGTGCGCACGCAATGAAACGACTCGTGTAACTGATTGGTCGCCATCGACAGGCGTAGGGTTCAAATAGTTAAAGAGGGTGACCTGCAGACAGTCGCCCACGTTCATCCGCAGCACTATCGGCCGCGGACGTTTCCCGTCTCGAAGCCTGGCATTGCCGGCGCCGAGCGGTGAGCTCGAACTGGCCGCCACGACATCGCCGGACAGGGCGAAGATCATCCCTTGTGGCTCGACCGCGCCGAGACGATTCCAGAAAAATACCTGATCCAAAGCGATTACTTTGGCGGTAACCGTGCGACTGCATGCAGGCGTACCTGCCGCTGCATCCGATCCCGCGCTGTCGGCCGGGAGTTGGAGCTGGGCCCTTGCAGTATCGGGGATGGCAAGGAGCACAAGAGCGGCGAGGCCACCTAGCAAGAATCGCATTAAGCGTCCTTGTCGATTCATGATTATTCCTCCCTTTGGGGAACGGTTAAACACACCCGTCCCATGCACCCAGGGCCATGAGCGCCGAAGTTTATGATTGTTTGACTGCTCCCGTTAGCCGGCGGTGACGCATCCAGCAGAAATCCGCCAAACCTTCGGGCAATGATTGCAACTCGAATCTAAACGGCACAGACTAAAGCAAACCGTAGCGGACTCGGCTCCCCCGCTGGTGGTTCCGGACCCGCTGCACCTCAGTGAGCAATCTTTGTGCCCTCAATCACATTCCTGTTACGAGCCAATTTCGCTCACATTGGAGAGACTCCTCGCACATCACCGTCAATTGCGTGTTCCATCCTGAAACACGATTCCTGCGCGATGGTCCAACCTGAAACACGTATGAATGCGCTCAAAGTTCGTGAAGAGCGGTGGCGACATGAACTATAGAATGGCCGCGCGCTTCAGAGATGCTCATTGGGAACTTCGATCAACTCGAGAACATCCGAAAGCGGGAAGGGTTTCGCGAGGACACTTATAGCGCCTAACCTCGTGGCCTCGCTCAGTATTTCGGGGCTCGGCAGCGCAGTCATGATAATGATTCTCAAGGCGGGGTCTCTTGTTTGAAGGACGGAGAGAAGATCGAGGCCGGACATATCGGGAAGTCCAACATCAATGATCGCGGCGTCAAACCTTTCGCTATCGGCCGCCTTGAGCGCATCGTGTCCATTCGTGGCGACTAGCGCGCCGTAGTCCCTGTCCAACAGGATTACGCTGAGCGCGTCACCGACACTCACATCGTCGTCAACAATCAGAACGGTCTTCTTGCTGGACATGAACGCTCCACTGCGATGAAATGCAACCCGGCGTGTAAACGGTCCACCATTAAGCCCAGCAAGTCAGAGACCCAATCACACCGCTTTCAAATGTGATAGTGATCGTTCGCGATTGATGTTTAGTAAACGTGAGCGGCAGGTTCCTGGTTGGACCGCGCGCGATTCTCGTAGGCAATGCTCAATTCGAAGCTTCGAATCCAATCCCGATTCCTTCTTCTTCATCCGAGGCTTGTTTCTTCAACCCGTATCTTCTGAGCTTGCGATAGAGCGTCGGGCGATGAAGATTGAGTATCTGAGCGGTCTTCTTGACGTTGCCCCCGGTTCGTTCGAGGGTTTGCTCGATAGCCTCGCGCTCGATTTCGTCAAGCGTCAGGTAAGGTGGTATCTCACAGCGGAAGTTGCCCGCCGCCACGGCTCTTATGTGATCGGGGAGATGTTCCGGCCGCAGTTCCTCGTCCTTGCAAAACAGGACCGCGCGCTCTATCACGCTCTCCAGTTCTCGCACATTACCCGGCCAGTCGTGGCGCGACAGGAGATTGAAAACCGCCTGCGATATGCCGCGAACGGCTTTGCCATATTTTTGCGCATATCGTTGCAGGAACTCTTCCGCCAGAAGCACCAGGTCGTCCAATCGCTCGCGAAGCGGCGGGACCGTTATCTTGATCGTGCTTATTCGAAAATAAAGGTCCTCACGCAAAATTCCTTCCTTCATCGCCTCGGCTGTATTGCGATTAGTAGCCGTAACAAGTCTGAAATCAATGTCACGTTCCTGTTCGTCGCCGAGGCGCCGCACTCTTCTGTCCTGAAGCACGCGCAGCAACTTGGTTTGAAGATGCGCGGGCGTTTCCGCAATTTCATCCAGAAGCAGCGTTCCGCCGGCCGCCGCTTCGATCAGTCCGCGCTTGTCGCGATCGGCGCCCGTAAATGCCCCCTTCTTGTATCCGAACAGCTCGGATTCGATCAGCTCGCGGGGAATCGCCGCGCAATTGATTCGGACAAACGCACCTTCGGCCCGGTTGCTGTGAAAATGAAATGCGGTCGCAATCAACTCCTTGCCGGTCCCGCTCTCACCTTCAATCAACACGGATGCTTCGGATGGGGCGGTGGCTCGTATCGTCTCGTGAATTTGAAGCAGCCTCGGCGTGCGTCCGATCATGCCGAACGTTTTGACTTCGCCGCTGATCGTGCGCTTGAGGGCGCGGTTCTCCTGTCGGATGGATGCCAGCTCCAATGCGCGCTCGACAAGCGTCAAAACCTGATCCGGAGTAAACGGTTTCTCGAGATAGTAGTAGGCGCCGCGCTTGATCGCCTCGATGGTTACTTCGAGCGAGCCATGCGCGGTCATTAGTATTACTTCGACTTCGGGTTTGTCCTGCTTGATGCGAGTCAACAGCTCGATCCCGGTTGAGTCCGCCAGCCGCAGATCGGTCAGGACAAGATCGAATGGACGGTGCTCAAGCAGCTCGAGCGCTTCGCCGACGGCGCTCGCAGTCCTGACCTGGTGGCCGCGGTCACCGAGTATCAATTCAAGTGCGCCGGTCACGCTGCTCTCATCGTCTACAACCAGGATTTTACCCACGAGCCCCATCCGCCCTTCCTCTCTCCAGTGGCAACTTGATTGCTATCTGAGTTCCCTTTCCAGACGTACTTCTCACTTCCACGGTGCCGCTGTGTTGCTCGATCACGGTGGCCGCGAAAAACAGCCCGAGCCCCAGGCCCTGACTCTTTGTCGTGTAGAACGGCTCGAACATGTGTTTGGTCTGCTCTTCGGTCATGCCGCAACCGGTATCGGCTATTTCAACCAGCAGGCGATGATCGCCGGTCGTGGTGGAGACCTTCAACTCGCCGCCCTGGCTCATTGCGTGGATTGAGTTGAGCATCAGGTTTATCAGGGTCGAGCGCATCGCGGCTTCGTCAACCTTACCCGGCGCGCCCGATGCGTTGAGGTTTAACACGACCTTGATATTCTTCGATCTCAATTGCGGCTCGACCAGCGCAAGCGAAGCCGTTATGACCCGGTTGATATCAACAGGCAGGGGAGTCAGGCTTATCGGACGCGCAAAGCTAAGCACTTGTTCGGCCACAGCGGAAAGCTGCTCGATGCCGTCAATGATTTTGTCCACCAGCGTCTCTTCGGAGGGTGGTATCTGGCCGGAAATCTTGCTCTTCAAATGAAGCGAGTACAACCGCAGCCCCGCGAGTGGGTTCTTTATCTCGTGCGCAAGCTGAGCGGCCATCCGGCCAAGCGCGGCGATCTTGTCTTGATGAGCAAGCCGGACGCTCATTTGACGAAGGCGCTCCTCGTTGCGGCGCTCTTCGGTCAAGTCCTTCACAATGCACAGTGACCCTATCAGCGTCGCGTCGCGCTGCCGAATCGGCGTCATAATAATCGACGCGATGAATCTTTCATTGTCCGCCCTTTTTAGATCAACTTCCTCTCGATGCCTCCCGTCGGCCGCCGCCTGCCGGCTCCACACCTCAAGCGGTTTCTCGCCGAGAACCAGGTTTCCCAACAGAAGCGCACATGCGTCCGTTCCCATCACCTCTCGCGCGCCATAACCGAACATCAACTCAGCCCCGCGATTGAACAGCATCACCCGGCCGCCGTTGTCGATCGCGATGATGGCGTGCTGGGTCGAACTGTCAAGGACGGTGTTCAGGAAGTTGTGAGCCTCTTCGAGTTCATGAGTGCGATTCGCGACTGCCAACTCGAGGTCCGCGGCGTGGTTTCTCACTTGTTGCTCTAGCGCGCGTTTCTCGTCAACGAGCCGTTTCTTTTCGACTGCCCTGGTGACAGCGCCAATGAGAGCGTCGAGGACGACTGGTTTTGAGAGGAAGTCGTAGGCACCCGCGCGAACGATCTCGGGTAACTGCGAAATATTGGGCTCGCCCGTCACCATTATCACGGGGACATAGGAATCGCGACCCTGCAGGGCCTTCAGAATTTCGATGCCGCTCTTCGACGGCAATACGATGTCCACCAGTGCCGCATCGACTTCGGTGTTTTCGACGATCGCGATGGCGCTGTCAAAATCTGAAGCAGTCAGTGTTTCGAAGCCTTCACGTTTCAGCGCCTCCGCCATCGTCCAACGAATGTTAGGCTCGTCGTCGACCAGCAAGATCTTCGGCATACTCGGCCTCCTGGGGAGATCAGCCGGCAGTTCTACAGTGAACCGCGCGTATTCGCCTTCTTCAATCTCATCGCATCGTCGTCGCGATATCCGCGACGGGTCCAGAGGACAGCGATTGTCGACAGCACCGCCTGCTGGGGTTTCGGTTTGATTCTGATTTAGGGTAACATCCGCGGCGTTGTCAGTGGGCAATCTAACTTTCAAATGTTGCCACTGTCAAGGAACGCACTGTTTGTCGAGAGCTTCAGTGCGGCTTTGTTGATAGGAGAGCTGGAGCAACTGCCTTAATCCGAATTTGAAAGCTGGAGAGCCCGATGTGCCTATTGATCACCGCCCGTTGGCACTATCCTCTCGCTCACGGCGACGTACTGCTTTCTCGTTGAGTCTATCCTTACGATATAGGAACCCGACGCACCAATCCGGCGGTTGGCCCCGAAGGTGACAGGTCCGATCACACCGGTCTGGTAGTCTTGCAAGCGTTCCAGTGAATCGATCAGGCCCTTGCGGCTGATCTGCCTGCTCGAGTTCCTGGCCGCTTCGATGAAGACCCTGGCCGCCGCATAGGCCACGGTCTGGAAAGGGGCGCTTCGCAAGCTCACTCCTCCTCTTTGCATCGTTGCGATGAAATCGGATAGCTCAGCGCGTTCTGGAAGCGAAAATGGATACGCGAGGTATGTCCGTGCCGCCACCGACGGCGGCAGACTGAACGCCGCTCGCCCGATCATTACCGCGGAGCTCAAAATGCCGGCCTCAACCCGTGCGCGATCGATCTCGCCAACGAAGCGCTCCAGATCATTGCCACCGCCGAAAAAGAAAACATAGTCCGGGTTGTTCGCGGCCACGTGCTTAACCGCGGAAACCGATCCCATTGCCCCAGCCTCGTAGCGATGCTCGACGACCATCTGCATTGAATAAATTTTCAGTTGAGACCGCAGGCCTTCAAGCGCATCGCGGTCGAATTCGCTCTCCGAGTACACAACCGCGATTCGCGATGCCGGCCGCGCTTTCGGCCGCGTCCGCTCGGAACCAACAAAGTCGACAAGCGAACGCGCCTGCTCGCTGAAACCGGGAAGCAAATAAAACACATACGGGCTCGGTACCGCCGGTAGCCGCGGCGAGAGGGTGACGGGACCGATCAACGGAACCTGGTTTCGGCTCAAAAATTCGTTGGTCTCGCCGCTGCCTTGCGGTTCGAAGCTGCCAAGAAGCGCAAAAACATTGTCCCGCTCGACCAACCTCCGAGTCGCCTGCAAGGTCCCGGCCGGGTCGCCTTGCGAGTCCTCGATCAGCAATTCCACTCGCCGTCCGTAGATCCCGCCTTTTAAATTGATCTCCAGAAAACAGGCTCCCAGAGCCGCTTTTATGTCTTCGCCGATTTTCGAAAGCGCCCCGCTCATCGGCAAAGCGGCGCCAACCTTGATTGAGTCTTCGCTCAACCCCGGATCGGAGTCCGGCTCCTCGCCGATCTTTTTCAGATAAGCAATCAAGCCGCCCATCTGCGCAGCGGTCATTTTGTAGCGCGGCATTCCCGGGTGCAGGCGCGCGCCATTCGCATCCACTCCCAGGCTGATTGCGCGAGCGAGCGAGGTTTCTGTGTAAGCGCCGCGACTATTCCTAGTGAGCTGAGACTCACTCGCGGACGACAGCGAACGCCAGTCGAGCCGCGGCGGTTGGATTCCTCCCTCTCTGGATCCCTCGCCTCTAACACCATGGCAGTTTGAGCAAGGGAATGAACCGGCCGGCACTTCCAAATCGCCGCTGCCGAGCGCGGCGAGGATCACGCCGCCATCGCTCCCGCCGTTAAGATAGATCTCCTTGCCTCGCTTCTCCCGCGGCGTGAGTTCCTTCGAAACCTGTGCCCTCGCCGCATCAATCGATATCGACCACCAGGTCACAGCAAAGGCTATTGCAGTTATGACAAGCACGGCTTTGTGGGATCGCGATTCCATTTATTCGGCCGGAAACATGAACGCTTACTTTGAAGCTGCAACTTTCAGAACCATGTCAACGATCTCAGCGGGGCGCGCCATCGCAAACATCTTTGCCCACTCGCCGGTCTGGATGTTGCCGATGATAAGTATGCTTGTGTGATCGGTTTTTTGTTCGACGAATCCGCCGACCTTGCGCAACACCAGATCGATGTCTGCCTTGGCGCCGGTCAGAAAGTACCACCCGCGTTTGACTTTGTAGTTGGCCGCGTACTTCTTGAGAGCGCCTGGCGTATCAACCGCCGGATCAACGCTGATCGAAATCATATTGATGTCCTTGCCGACGCGCTCGCCGAGGTACTCCTGAACCTTCGCAAGATTCGCGGTCATTGCCGGACAAACGCCGGTGCAGGTTGTAAACATGAAGTTGATCATCACCGTCTTGCCTTTGAGCAGATCGTCGAAGAAGCGGATCGGAGCGTTGTCCTCGGTCAGCAGGACGGTGTTGGGGAAATAGCCAGCCGCGGTTTCAGTCGCGCTCCTTGCGGGCGTTGCGTGAGTAAGGGCCGTCGGGATTTTCGCCGCGGCTTCGGAAATTTCCCTGACCAGCGTGCTCGGGGCTGCGAGCCCGTTGGTGCGTGTCCAGTAGCCGGCAGCCTCATTGCCAACCAGCACCATCGGGGTGTGATCGGTCTTGCGGCCGGCTGCCGCCCCCAGAGCTTTCAACAAATGGTCTATTTCGGGTTTGCCGCCCGTGATGAAGGTCCACCCGGGCCCGGCATTGAACTTCGAGGCAAAGGCCTTCAATCGTTCGGGCACATCGGTGACCGGGTCGACGCTGATTGATATCAAAGACACATTCTGTCCGGCCTTCGCGGGCAGCTCTTGCTGCACCTTCCGGAAGGTCGCAGTCAACGGCGGGCAGATGGTCGTGCACGTTGTGAAGATGAAGTTGATCGCCACGACCTTGCCCTTCACCAGATCATTGTAGAAATGAAGCCTTCGTCCGTCCTGGTCGTAGACGATAGTATCTGGAATGCGAGTGGTATCGAGCACGCGTGAAGAGTCAGGATTCCCGGTTACCGAACTCGCATCCTCGTTCCGAAGTCTCAACGACATTCCGCACCTGGGGCACTTGCCGGGCGCTGTAGCTTTGACCGCGCTATGCATCGGACATACATAGGAAGCCGCTCGGCTTTGCGCTTGCACCGAAGGCAGACGAATCAGCGGCGCAACACACACCGAGAGAAACAGAATGCAGTAACCAAACCCTCTAAACCTTTGCCGTGTTGCGTTGTTATTCATTCCGAGCTCCTTGCTTTACAACGTTCTGCTGATCGCCCTTCGCGCCGTCGAGTACAGTCACGTTGGCGAAAGGAAAGCTTGCGTACCTGATCCCGCGAGACTCTATTTGAGTCATCACCCTGAAGTAGCCCTCGTGTGGGAAAACTTGTTTCACCTCGTAGACCCCGGCGGCGGTTTCTTTCGCCCACACTCGTTGTTGCCAGATGCCTGGGGGCTCGAAGATCAATACCTGAACGTCCCTAAGACCGGACACAGCGTGTCCGGTGATTGAATCGGTGATTTTGAATTTGAGCATCACCGGTTCCGCGAGAGCGAATTGGTTGCCCTTGAATAGCGGCTCGACGACGGTGGATGCCAGGGCCTTGATCTGCTCCGACATTGGCGAATCTCCAATCTTCGCCTCAAAGCATTTCACGATGCGCGGCTGATCAAAGAACATCGGGACGTCGAACAGACCCCCGCTCTTGAGCTTGATGCGCGACGAATAGACGCCCGGTGCGGTCTCCGCCAGGCTGCGATCGATCACCATCAACCCGCGAGGTCTTCGTTTGTAATTTTGAAAGGTCCCCATCGGCGCCATCATTCCCTCGACGTAGTAGTAGATCACCTGGTCGGGAGCGTTCGCGATCAACACCGAATTTCCTTCGGGCGTCGGCTGGATCATGTCGGCCAGTCCGATATCCTGCGGCGACGCGCTGGGAATCAGCCGGCCGGCCTGAATATTTACCGGAGCGAACTTTCCCGCCTTGATGTCGCTCATCTCGATCAGCGAGAACTTCTCTGATTCCGTCCCGCGAACGTAAGCGTACAGGCTGGTGAATGTCACTTGATCGGGTCCGTTCACCACGGAGCCCTCGGCGATGACCGAGTTCGTTGACGCGTCGATGACTGCAACGGTGCTCTCGATCTGATTGACCGCAAATCCGTATCGGCCCGATGGGTCGAACCTTAGGGCAACCACTCCGCGCTTGAGTGGAATCGTTCCCAACACTTTCTGGTTTTCAAAACCGATCACGGTGATCGCGCCGCCGTTAATCGAACTGACATAAGTTGCGTTTGCCGCGCGGCTGAATGCCACCGCGACCGGCGTCTTGCCAACGGCGATATCCGCGATCTTTGAAAGAGTCGTGGTATCGATTGCCGTTACGGTGTCAGCCGCGCTGTTGGTTACGTATGCAGAGCGGCCGTCCGCGGTGAATGCGATGTTGTGAAGTCCGGCCCCAACCATGACGGTTGCCGCGAGCTTGTTTGTCGCGGTATCAATGACTGCCACCGACGGCGAGCCGTCCAGTCCAACCCAGGCGTAACGGCCGCCGGGTTGAATCGTAATGCGCGCTGGCTTGCTTTTTTCTCCAGTCGCGACAGTGCCCACAAGCTTGCGCGTCAAAGTGTTGACGACCGCAACCGCCGATCGCGCGGGCATCGTCACGTAAAGGAACTCTCCATTCTTTGAAAGCGCCCAATCCAGTCCTTCGCCCGGGAGCGTAACGATGCTCTCAAGTTTGGTGACATTAAATGAGACTTGCGGATTGATAAAGGTGACGGTGCTATCGTGATTGAGCGTGAGCATCGAGTAACTGTTCAGATCGATATCCGCGCGCGCACTGAACAAGCCGCTCATAAAAGAACGAATGCTGTCTTTGCATTCGGCCTCGTTGGGAGCATGTTCTACTGCTCTCCTGTTGAGCCAGACGCTCGGACGCAAGCCTCGAACTGGCTGGCCGGTACTTTTGTCAGTCACTCGAAATGAGACGGCCGCGTCGGCGCCGGCGACTAGGCCAGGGTCTTTGCCGTCTTCGTTCTTGATAGAGTTGATCGAAAACTCGACCACGATTCCTTCTTTCTCGTAACGTTCGGCGATCGACGACGGCGCTGCCGCCGCGGGCTTCACCTTGTAGACAGCCTGATCTCTTCCAGCATCCTGCGCGTTCGCCGTTCCCATCGCGAGCAGGGCCAGGATCAGTGACTGCGATACCGCGGATGTGACCGATCGAGCAATCTTCTTTGTTTGCATTTTAGTCCTCGTAAGCCGTGGGAAATTTCTTGATGAAAACAATCGGTGCGGGGCTGGTTGAGAATTCACCAGCCCCGCGCCAATTAGGCTGGACCGGGTGCATTCGCATCCGGCCCAGGAGTTTGTTGCAAACTAGGGAGCGGTGACGCGGAAGATACCCCACAGACCGCCGCTGAAGTTGAAGCTGTCCTGCGTTCTGTAGAGATAGTCACCGGTGATGCTATTCAGTCCGCCGGCCTTCGTCAGTAAGTTCAGGTGGCGGGTTGGGCCGATGCCGCCTTGCGAGCCGATTTCGAACGTGAATGGATTCACGCCCAGCACTGTCGAGTTCTTGGTCCACGGCTCGAAGTTCCAGTGATGGCCGAAGAGTGTAAACCCGTGCTGTCTGGAATGGCCCGCCGATTGGAGGACTCGGAAGCGAACACTGGTTCCCGCCTTTGCGGTGAACAGCGGAGTCGCCGGATCGCAAGGCGTGGTGCCACAGCCCGCGTTTGTCGCCAGAGAGCTGAGTGTGTTCGTGTAGTCCTGATCGCCCAGCGTTCGAAGATCCGTTTCCGGCGGCAAGCCGAGACGCGCCCATATCGGCTCCGTCTTGTAGTTGAACGCCTTCTGGCCCGAGTCTTCGCTGTCGTCATTGGCGCGATTGTTCTTCATCGCCAGTCCAGCCTTGTTCTGCATTGTAAGGCCATCCTGATAATGCACGACGAATTCGCGGAACAGCACAGTGTCAAACCCACTGTTCCTCACATCCGCCGTGGCATTGCTCGCGCCTACGAGTGTCTGTGTCGTCCCCTTCGGCTCCACGATCAGCGTTCCGATAGCGCCGTGCGAGTAATGCTTGATCACGTCGCCATAGTCACGCAGGTGCGTGGTGCCATACTCGATCGGCGAGAATGTAACAGTCGATCCACTGACGAGGACGGTGCCCGCATACCAGGCGTACTTGATGCTCTGGCCCGGTCCAACCGTCGTGTCGGGGTTCTGTCCTATCGCCGCTCCGTCCGAACCTGTCACATCGTGGAAAAGGAGTTGAGGGTGCAGGCTAATGCGGTTCGACGTTTTCACTTGATTGAAGTTGAAAGCTGGAATGATAGGCGGTACTTCGTTCCAGCTATCATATTCCGTCACCGTCAACGGCAGCTTGTTTTGCAGGGTCACCTCCACGCAGTCACCGGAGTTGATCCGAAGAACCAGTGGTTCGAGCGGCCTTGCGCTGGTGGTTATCGCGGTAAAGTCATTCGCATCGATATAGACGATGCCCGCGGGATCCTTGAAGTCGAAATTCTTGTTGTACAGGATGCCCTTTGCTCCCACCAGGTCCTTAGCCATCCAAGCCTGGACCGTGAAGGTCCGGATTGGCGGAGAGCCCAAAGTAGTTGGGCAGCTATTGACGCCCTGCGTTACTGGTGCCAAACCACCGTCAGTGGTTGCCAATGATTCGCCGGCCGCCGGTGAAGTGGCGCCCGGAGTCTTGAGCGGGTTATCAGGCGCGGGTGATGCCGGCGCTAATGACCCGGCTACAGGTGGGCTGTTTGGATTATTCGGCAGATTCGCTACATCCGCTTGATGATTTTTGAAGGTCCTCATCAATCCCCACATGCCATCCCATAGATTTTCGGCCGCCGCCGACTGATACAGAAAGTCCGCGATACCGTTGTCGCTGAATACCGGCAGCACCTTGTCCGCCATCAGGAACTCGAAGTGTTCCGAGATTCCTATGGCTTGGGCGTTGGTGAAACCGGAGTTGGGAGCAGTTGGCTCAAACAGCCATCTGTGCCCGTGAATGTTGATCACATGCTGCTCTTCCTGCGCTCCTTGCAAAAGCCTGAACTGAACGCTATCGCCGGGATAGGCCTTGAAGATCGGCGTGAACGGCTCTCCGTGAACCGCCGTGCTGAAAGCGTAAGCAAGATCGCCCGCCTTCCCTGCTTTTTGGACGAGTGTTCCCGACGAATTAAGTGAGCCGATGCGAAGAGGAATCGGTTCATTGCGATAGTTCATCACCTGTGTTCCTACGTCCGCGGACGATATTCCTTCAGGCGTGGGCTGCTGCGAAGGATCGTTGAGTACCGGAGAGCCCACAACGATCGGCAGCGGGAACTCAATGTGATTCGGAGGATTGACCGGCTGAAGTTCCTTCGTGTAAACGATCGCGAAGTCGGCTATCTCCATCATGTACTCACGGTAACTGTCGGCTCCGTTCGCGCCGGCAATGATGTTGGCCTGAAACGAAGTTGGCCCGCCATCAACTGTGCGCGAACCAAAGATGGTTGCTCCATCTATTGAGTTCCACGTCGACAAGGTCGGCTCGATCACAAGCCCTGCGTACAAGCCATGATGCTGATGTCCGCTTGGACCAAAGTGATCATGAGTGAACACCGTGCGAAGCGTGCGATCCTTGCCAAGCGTATTGACCAGGGGATCCGCCCACCATCGCTCGATGTGTGTTTGAGCTCCGATCCAGGCGTTGTTAGGCCCGGGTCCGAAGAACGGATTGACGGTGGCGCTCAGAAACTGATTGCCGCCGTGCTGACTTTGATACAGATTATTGGCATCGATGCGTTCGCGCACCGCTTCCGGCGAGAACCCGCCGCTTTCGTAATTCCAGCCATTCCCTGCCCCGTCTGAAGCAGTTACGTCGAACTTCACAAGGTGAATGTGCTGGCCGATGATGTCCGTCGCTTGATAGACCTGGAAGTCATCGAGGTTCAGATTCGCCGGTATGAGGTTGGTTACACGATAGTCGATGCAATCGCCGGAGTTCGCTCTGAAGAAAAGCGGCTCAGGCGGCCGCGTGGCATTCAACGTGGCCTTCGCGTCCCGCTCGAGCACCGCTATTCTTGCCTGCCGGTCGTGCCAGCCCGCATTGTTGATGGGCATGTCAAACTGAATCCACGCCGCGCGATACTTTCGCAGCGGGACGTTTCTTGTCGTGCCGTTCCCATCAACAAATGTAGCCGGGCAAGGATCAGCGTACGGAGCGCCCGCTTGTGGCGCGCGTCCATTCACGAAGAATTGCGCCGCCGCGCCCGACGAATCGAACGTCGCGTATCCGATTCCCTTCCAACCGTAGATTGTTGTTATGGGTGTGCCGCCCGGAAACAGACCCTGATGAAACTGGATCGCAACCTTTTCAGCCGCCGTCCCGTCTTCGGGAATTAGCTTGAGGTTGGCGGTCACCAACTTTTTCGCGAAGCCGAGAAGATTAGGATCGTTGTTGCGAGCCTGGACTCGCGCCGACACTACGTCGTTCAACATTGCGGGATCGATCGCCGCCGGCCCCACAACGGTTGTGCCCGATAACACCTGATGCCGCTGTAGCCCGCCGGTTAATCCCGCCTCTCGTCCCAAAGGAGCTTGCGATGGACGGTGCCCAGCCTGGCCCGCCATGTAGAACGGATAGCCCTGGAAGTTTGCCGTCGGCATCGGCGGGAGTCCTTTGGCCGGTATTGGAATCAAGGCCATCTGCGGTATGCCTGCTGCTATCTCGCCGTCAGGCAAGTTCCGGCCTGCGGCAACGTTCCCACCCACCGCGGGATTCAATCCCGGGGCGCCGTTCTCAAAAACATCGTGGTTGCGCCACAGCTCCCACATCCCCTGCGCGAAGTGCGGGTAGAGGTGACAATGGAAAATAGAATCGCCGGGCGATCCCAGATTGCGATTGCCGCCGCCGCCATATTGGATCTCGTAGGTGAATGATGCTCCTGGCGAAATCGTCTGCGAATCGAGATAGAGCGAGTTCTCATCACGCGGGCTCTGCAGCCATTGATGCGCGTGAAGGTGAAAGATATGTGTCTCTTTCGGTCCGGCGTGAACGTTGCGAAACCGCACCGGATCGTTCATGTAGGAATGGTGCACGTTGCCCGGATCGTCCGGGAACAGTCCCGCTATTGCCTTCGCAAAGCCGGTGCTTGGATCGATTGGTCCATACTTCACGAGGACCGCGGGATCGCCGTTGCCCCACGACTCAAGGAAGAACTCTTCATAGTTGCACTCGGGGCAATTGGCCGACGGGCCAACCTTCTTGCGGTTCGCGAGCACCTCAGTGCCGACACTCGATGCGCCGTAGTTGATTCCGAATCCGTCTTTGATTGACGAGAAGACGCTTTTGTCGGTGAGCATTTCAGGAAACGCGGGAGCGCCGGTCTCGAGCTCATCGTGAAAGAGCACGCTGAACTCGCGGAAGGGCTGACCGCAGGTCCCGGACGGCGGGGCCTTCGTGCAGTCTTCGCTGAAGCCGGTAATCACCGCGTTGAGATCGGTATAGATTATCTCGTTGGCGGTGCTGAGAATGTTCAGAACTTTGGTGGTTGTGTTGGGAAACACCGCTTCATAGTTGATCTTCGGCGTTCCATTCGCGTTTGTTCCGATCGTGGCCGCGGCGAGCACCGCCGGGGTCACCTGTGAGCGATACCACTTGGCGTTTGGAGGCTCAACATTGACTGAGCCGAAAAGCCCGTGGGTTATCTGGCCGCCGTCTCCTTCGCCTCCCGACGTTGCGGCAGTCGAGAACAACAGGTACTGCCCCTGCTTCGCGGCGTACCACGTATAGACTTTCGTCTGACCGACGACTGCCAGCGACGAAGTGTTCTTCCCAACGTTGGAACCATCGGATGCGATGCTGCCCACAAGGTCCAGGCCGTTGACATGCACCGAAGCGGTTCGCGTAGCCGGCGTGTCATCAGCCGACAAATGCACCTTTCCGTCGAAGCTCGTCGGGCCGTTCGGGTCGGCCGGATCGGGCGGTATCTGCACCGGCGGGCCGAAGTATGGGAGTTTGTCCGGCGCGTTTATGAACTTCAACGCCTCAACAGCCGGGCGGCTCGGATTGAGCCAGTTTGTGAAGGTCACCTGCAAGCAGTCGCCTTCATTGACACGGAGAACGAGGGGGCGCGGACGCTTGTCACCCCTCAGTTGAGCGTTACCTGCTGCCAACGGCAGGTTATTGTCGATTTTTACGACATCGCGCTTGAGCGCGAACATCATGCCACCCGGATCGAAACTTCCGAAGCGGTTGTAGAAGATAATCTGGTCAAAGGCGACGACATCAGCCGTCACCACTCTGTTGCAATTCGCCGGTTGGGGGGGCGTCTGCGCCGAAACGGCTCCACCAAACAACGCGATCAGTATCAAACCTCTGCATATGTTCGGAAGCCAGGCGTAGACTTCTTTCTGCGATTGCTTCTCACGCATATTTTTCTTGACTCCTTCCTCCTTAGAGATCGATCGTACCGAAAACCGCTCTATGATACTGATCACTTGTTGAGGAGTCTGTTCAATATTAGACGGATTGAAAATATGCCAGGCGGGAACCGAAACTTTTCGCGTAAACCTTAACCGCGCCCCCACTATCACCCAAACGCTTAACCACTAATCGCTCACCGGGACGAAACACAAATATGTTTGGCAACAAAGCGTACTCAATACTTGTCACGTTTGTCTCAATGATGATTCGTCGTGCTATGTAATATCTGATGCCGTCACACAGAACCCGAGCGGCGCCGAGTCTCGATCGTCACGGACGTTGAGGTATGCTCGAAAATCAGTGGATGTACCGGGAATCAGGCGCGGATACTCGCCTTACATATTGCGATAGTTCGGACCACCGCCGCCTTCAGGTGGGACCCAGTTGATGATTTGATAGGGATCCATGATGTCGCAGGTCTTGCAATGCACGCAATTCGAGAAGTTGACTTGAAGCCGCCGATTTCCTTCTCCGGCTTCCACCATCTCATACACGTTTGCCGGGCAGAAGTTCTCGCAAGGGTTGCCGTACTCGCGTGTGCATTGATCGATGCAGATGTTTGTGTCGAGGACTTTCAAATGCGAGGGCTGATCCTCATCGTGATGCGTGCTCGAATAGTAGACATCCGTCAGCTTGCTGTACGTCAGTTGATCGTCGTATTTCAGATCCGCGTAACGATCGGCGCCGTCAGCCGCGCGCTTGCGCATGTGCTCGTGTCCCGCCTTGATCGCCAATCTCCGCGGCAAACGCCCTCCCGTTAGAACTGAAACGCCTTCGGTCATCAGACCAATCATGCGCCCGCGGTCGAATGCCTGATGAAAATTCCGCGCCTTGTACAGCTCGCGGCCCACATTGCTCTCCTTCAACTTCGTGTCGAAAGACGAAAGCACGCTTCGAGAGTAGTCATTTCTTACGAGCGCATCTAAGATCGTTTCGGCTGCGAGCATCCCCGCTTTGATCGCGGTGTGGATGCCCTTCAGCCGCTCGCCGTTGAGCATGCCCGCCGAGTCACCGATGATCATCACTCCATTCGAGGTCAACTGCGGCATCGTGTACCAACCGCCGACGGGCATCGCTTTCGCGCCGTAGCGAATCAGCTTGCCGCCTTCCAGCAGTTTGCTGATTAGCGGATGAGTCTTGAACTTTTGAAACTCATGATGCGGATCGACTCGCGGGTCACGATAGTCGAGCCCCACCGCAAGCCCGATGTCGATGATGCGATCTCGCATGCCGTAGATCCACGATCCGCCAAACGTGTGCGAATCGAGCGGCCAGCCCATCGTGTGAATCACCGCGCCGGGCGCGAACCGTTCATCGGGCACTTCCCAGAGCTCTTTTATTCCAACCGAGTAAACTTGTGGATCGCTTTCACGATCGAGCTTCAGACGAGGGATCAATTGCTTCGCAAGCGAACCGCGAACGCCCTCTCCCAGCACTGTAACTTTCGCAACGATGTCCACTCCCGGTTCGAAATTTGGTTTAGGATTTCCAGTCTTGTCGATTCCTTTGTCGCCGGTGCGAACCCCGATGACCGTCTCGCCGTCATAAAGCATCTCGGCGCCGGGAAACTCGGGAAAGATGTTGACACCCGCTGCTTCACACTTCTCGCCAAGCCATCTCACCAGCTTGTTGAGCGAGACTACAAAGTTGCCGTGATTCTGAAGCGGCGGCGGCAGAATTGGCAGCGGAATCTTTCCGCGCTGAGACAAGAAGTAGACGTGCTCTTCACCGACCGGAGCTTCCAACGGCGCGCCTTCCTTCTCGAATCCGGGGATCAATTCTCGCAGGCTCGTGGGATCGAGCACGGCCCCCGAAAGTTGATGCGCGCCTATCTCCGAGGATTTCTCGATAACCGCAATATTGATTTCATCAAGCGGCTTAGCCCCTGCCTCTTTCGCACCCTCGTTGTGCGAGGCGATCAGCTCGCTGAGGTGCAATGCACACGCGAGGTTCGCCGGTCCCGCTCCAACGAGCAGGACGTCCATGTCGAGTGTTTCTCTTTCCGGGGCCATAGGCTATCAAACATAGACCACTGATCAGGCGGATCTGGCTGATTAGCACGGATCAGATCCGCGTAAACCCGCCGAATCCGTCCGATCCGTGGTCTATTCTTACCCTTCGCCTTTCACTTTTAAGACTTCCGCGGTCAACGCCGGCACGATCTCGAAGAGATCGCCGACGATTCCATAATCTGCTATGTCGAAGATCGGCGCTTCGGCGTCCTTATTGATCGCGACAATCGTCTGCGAATTCTTCATGCCGACTACATGTTGAATCGCCCCGGATATGCCGACGGCAAGGTAGAGTTTCGGCGCGACGGTCTGTCCGGAGCTCCCGATCTGGCGATCCATCGGCAACCATTCGTTGTCACAAATCGGGCGCGACGCGGCGATCTCGGCGCCCAGCGCATCCGCGAGCTTCTTGATGATCTCGATGTTTTCCTGGTTCTTGATACCGCGGCCGACCGCAACGATCAAAGGCGCCTGGCTGAGATCGACCGCCTGCTTCGCCTCCTGGAATTTCGGCTCCGCCTGTGTACGAACCTTTACATCCGTCATGTTCACCTCGAGCGAGCTCACCGTGGCGGGCGAATCACCAGGTTCAGCTTTGTCGGCTCGATATGCTCCGGCTTGAAACGACGCGAGAACTTGAGACGCGCCGGTCACTCGCACATCGGTGTTGATCTTGCCCTGGAAGATCTGCCGTGTGAAGACCACTTCGCCGCCATCAACGCGAAATCCCACGCAATCGGTAACGAACGTCTTGCCAAGCGCGGCAGCAAGCTTCGGAGCGAAATCGCGCACCTGATACGTGTGACTCAAAATGAAGAATCGCGGATCGAGCTTCTCGATCACTTGCTTCAGCGCGGCGACATAACCATCGGACGTGTACTCGGCGAGTTTGTCGTCCTCGACAGTGTGAACGCCTTCGAGTTTCTTGCCGGCAATTTCCGCAGCGATGCTCCCGATGGATTGTCCCATCAACACCGCCGACAGTTTCTCGCCAGTCGCCGATGCGATTCCCTGGGCCGCGACCATCGCCTCGAACGAGGTCTTATTCAGCACTCCGTCTCGTTGCTCTATGAAAAGTAGTATTCCTTGACTCATAGTTCCCCCAAGCGATTTGCGATTTTCGATTTTCGTCCCGATCTCAAATCTCAAATTTGAAATCTGAGATAATTTGAAATTTGAGATTTGAGATTTGAGATTTTCAGATCTCGGGATTTGAATCAGCAATTCGCAATCAAAAATCGAAAATCGCCAATCGAAAATCAAATAACTCTTGCGTCGAAGCGAAGCTTTTCGACGAGCTTTGCCGCGGCATCCGCGGGTTTGCCTTCGATGAACTCGGTGCGTTTTGTCTTCTCGGGAAGATAAGCCCGTTCGATCGTTTGCGACGCTTTCAAATCATCAGCCGTGAGTCCAATGTCGGCGGCCTTAACTTCGCGAATCTCTTTTTTCTTCGCGGCCATGATTCCCTTCAGCGTTGCGTAGCGAAGTTGATTGATGCCCGACTGAATAGTCAGCAGCGCGGGCATTGGAAGCCGCACCCACTGAAACCATCCGCTCTCGAGTTCTCGCTTCACGCGCACAGTATCGCCTTCGGGTTGGACTTCCATCACGATCGTCGCGCTTGGCAAGCTCATCTCCTCGGCCAGAATCAATCCGACCTGCGCGAAGCCGTAGTCATCCGATTGCAAACCCGTGAGTATCAAATCGCACTTCTCGTCTTTGAGCGCGGCCGCCAGGGCGAGCGCTACCGCGGCAGCGTCAGTTGCGGAGTCAAACACCGCATCCTGCAGATGAATCGCGCGGTCGGCGCCTTTTGCCAGAGCTTCCTTGATTGATTGGCGCACGCGTTCGGGTCCAAGCGAGATCACGATGACTTCGCCGCCGTGTTTCTCTTTCTGGCGAAGCGCCTCTTCGAGCGCGTAAGAATCGGCCTCGCTCATCTCGTAGCTTATGTCGCGTTCATCAATCCACTTGCCGTCGGCGGCGATTCGCAGAATCGAATCCTTCTTCGGCACTTGTTTCAAACACACCACTATGTTCATACGAGTCCCTTATGTGAGTTAAGCGGAGCCTGAACTCCGCTCATTACTTTCCAGCTTGATATTAAGTGTTTACCCGAGTGCAGCGCTTCAGCAGTGCAACCTGTCCGCCGCGATTCCTACTCGCCGTCATATCGCTTCATCAGCAGCGCGGCGTTTGTCCCGCCAAAACCAAACGAGTTCGACAGCGCATATTGCGCCTGAATTCGTCTGGAGGTGTTGGGCACATAATCAAGATCGCAGTCGGGATCCGGCTTCTCGTAATTCGCGGTCGGCGGGACGATCTGATCCCGCAATGCCAGGGCGATGACTCCCGCTTCGACGCCGCCCGCCGCTCCAAGCAAATGCCCCATCATCGACTTAGTCGAACTGACGGGAATCGAATAAGCCGAGTCCCCGAAAACCTTTTTGATAGCAAGCGTCTCGAGTTTGTCGTTGTAGAACGTCGATGTGCCGTGCGCGTTGATGTAGCCAATCTCGTGGGGTTGGATCTGGGCGTCTTTGAGTGCGTTGGTCATCACTCGCACTGCTCCGTCACCGTCTTCGGATGGTTGCGTGATGTGAAACGCGTCGCTCGACATACCGTAGCCCGCCATCTCGGCATAGATCTTGGCCCCGCGCGCTCGCGCGTGTTCGAGTTCTTCGAGAACCAGAACGCCCGAGCCTTCGCCGATGACGAACCCATCGCGATCCAGGTCGAACGGACGGCTCGCGTGCTCGGGATCATCGTTGCGAGTCGACAGCGCCCGCATGGCGGCGAATCCTCCGACGCCCATCGGCGTGATCGCCGCTTCGGCGCCGCCGCATACCATCGCGTCGGCATCTCCGCGCTGAATGATCTTGAAGCTGTCGCCCACCGCATGCGCACCAGTCGAGCACGCAGTGCAAGTTGCCGAATTCGGCCCCTTCAGCCCGAAGCGAATCGAGACTTGCCCGGCCGCCAGATTGACGATCGCCGCCGGAATAAAGAAAGGCGATATCTTGCCCGGTCCGCCCTTGAGAAACTTCTCGTGCTCGCGTTCAATAACGCCGAATCCGCCGATCCCTGAGCCGATGAAAACGCCGAGTCGCGTTGCGTTCTCGGGTGTCGCGCGCAGACCCGAATCATCCATTGCTTCCTGCGAAGCGGCAACTGCGTAGTGGATGAACGGATCCATCTTCTTGACTTCTTTTTTCTCGATGAACTTCAGCGGATCGAAGTTCCGCACTTCGCTGGCGAAACGCACCGGAAAGGCGGACACATCGAAGCGGCTGATAGCTCCGACTTTGCTGCGCCCGGCAAGCAAGGTCGACCACACCTCTTCCTTGGTGTTGCCGGCCCCGCAGATAAGACCCATACCTGTAATCACTACACGGCGATTCAAGACCGCTTACCTCCCGAACCAAAGCCACGCCGACGCGACTTCACTTCGAATGTTTCTCGATGTAATCGATCGCGTCGCGAACGCTCTGAATCTTCTCGGCGTCCTCGTCCGGGATTTCGATGGTGAACTCTTCTTCGAATCTCATCACCAACTCGACGGTGTCGAGTGAGTCGGCACCAAGATCATCGATGAACCGCGCGTTTGCGGTCACTTCGCCCTCGTCGACTCCAAGTTCATCGACGATTATTTGTTTTACCCTTTCCTCAACGGAACCTTCAGCCATTTCGTTAGCTCCTCCCACCAGAATGTCAGACAAACTTCAGTTTGTCGTTTTCGAGATGCGGTTGGATCTCCGGCAACAAACTGAGCGTACCGAAAATCGAGACCGCAAAAGTTCAAAACTGATTATGACCGATGACGGATGAATGCCCAAGCTCTCGATTCCGTCTCGTCGTCCTATAGTCCTACAGTCGCCGCGGCCGCATCAAGCGACTCAATGTCTTCGACATTGAGTATCTCGCATTGCCGGCTTATTTGGCGGACCAACCCCGAAAGAACTTTACCCGGTCCAACCTCTATGAACCTGGTCACGCCTTGTCCGAGAAGCAGCTTGATCGACTCGCTCCAACGAACCGGGGACGCTACCTGCCGAAGCAGCGCCTCTCGCGCTTCATCGCCCGTCGTGATCACCTGGGCATCAACGTTGGTAACCAGAGGCACGTTCAGATTCGAGAACGATATCTTAGCGAACACGCTTGCAAGTCTTTCGGCGGCCGGCTTCATCAACTCGCTGTGAAACGGAGCGCTAACAGCGAGCATCACCGCGCGTTTTGCGCCTTTCTCTTTCGCAAGCGTAACCGCCCTTTCGACAGCCGAACGATGCCCGGCGATGACTGTCTGATTTGGAGAATTGATGTTTGCCGGCGAGCAGACTCCCAATGTCGAAGCTTCATTGCAGATCAGTTGCACCGCTTCGATATCAATACCGATCAGCGCAGCCATCGCGCCCTCGCCCGGCGGCACCGCTTCCTGCATGTACAATCCGCGCTTTCGAACCGCTCTCAAGGCGTCGTCGAATTTCAGGGCGCCCGCGGCCACTAGCGCCGTGTATTCCCCGAGCGAGTGTCCCGCCACAAAATCAGGCCGCGCGCCGCAGCTCTCAAGCACCCGCAGCGCGGCGATGGAAGTTGTCAAAATCGCGGGCTGAGTATTCACCGTGAGCCTGAGTTCTTCTTCGGGACCTTCGAGGCACAAGCTCGAGAGCCGCATACCAAGTACGCTATCCGCTTCCTCAAACACTGCCCGCGCGAGCGGCTGAGTTTCCGTCAACTCCTTGCCCATTCCAACGTGCTGTGAGCCCTGGCCCGGAAAAATGAAAGCTGTTCGCATCTTTGGTCCGTGGTCCGTAGTCAGTAGTCCGTGGTCCGTGGTCCGTAGCTACGGACTACTGACTACGGACTACGGACTAATGACGCCCATCGTGACTAGCGGCTATGGCGGCTCCCAACTGCGCTTCGATTCGCCCGTTCACCTCGCCGAGACAATAAGTGCGCGCGACCGCAATCGCGTTACGAATCGCCTTCGCGTTGGAGCGGCCGTGACAAATTACCGTAACTCCTTTGATTCCCAGCAGCGGCGCGCCGCCGTATTCCGCGTAATCGAGCTTCTCTTTGAACTTCTGGAAGGCCGGCCGAGTCAGCATCGCTCCAGCCTTCGTTTGAATCGAAGCTTTCAACTCATGCTTGAGTAGTCGCATTATGAACTCGAACACTCCCTCGCTGACCTTGAGCGCGACGTTTCCGGTGAACCCATCGCAAACGACAACGTCCACCTGTCCCGTGTACATATCGCGACCCTCGACGTTGCCGACAAAGTTTAGCGACGAGTTCTTGAGCAGCTTGAAGGCTTCCTTGGTCAAGTCGTTGCCTTTGATCTCTTCCTCGCCGATCGACAGCAAGCCGACCCGCGGATTGGTGACGCCGACAACCGTGCTCGAATAGAGCGAACCCATGACGGCAAAATCATAAAGGTGAGCGGGCTTGCATTCCGCATTCGCGCCGACATCCAGAATAACCGTCCCATGTCCGGTGAGAGTGGGAAGGACAGCGGCCAGCGCGGGGCGATCGACCTTTGGAAGCGCGCCGATGACGAGCTTCGATATCATCATCACGGCGCCGGTGTTGCCGGCGCTTACAAGTGCCTGGGCCTGGCCATCTCGAACCAGCTTGGCGGCCACCCGTATCGAGCTGTTCTTCTTCCTTCGGACAGCGATCGCCACCGGATCATCCATCGTGATGACTTCCGTTGCGTCGACAATTTCAATACTCGCGCTCCGCCAGTTTCCGCGGCCGCTCCCGAGGGCGCGGCTCCTGCGATGCTTGTCGAGTTCCGCTTGAATCTGCTCAGATCTACCGACGAGGATGACGCCGACTCCCAGATCGCGCGCAGCTTCGAGCGCGCCTTCGACCTCGCTCGCCGGAGCATAATCGCCACCCATGGCATCCACTGCGATCTTGAGCATAAGGACCTGGCAATTGCCGATTTTCGATTGCCGATTTCCGATTAGAGGTTGCTATTCTCTTAAATCCGCAATCGCAAATCGGCAATCGGCAATTCGACTACTCTTCTTCTTTCATCTCGATGACGACGCGGCCGCGGTAAAATCCACACTTGGGACACACGCGATGCGGCAGGCGAGGCTCGCCGCAATGGGGACAGCTTCCCACGGCCGGCGGCGTAAGGTGATCGTGAGCCCTGCGCTTGCCTGTGCGCGACTTTGAATGTTTGCGTTTCGGATTTGGCATTACGTACTCCTGGTTATCAATTTAGTTTGAATTTCAATTCTTTCAGTGCCGACAATCGCGCATCCACTTCTTCGATTTCGCAAGCGCACTGACGCTCGTTCAGATTGGTTCCGCATTCCGGGCACAGTCCGCGGCAGTCCTCGCTGCATAATCTGGCCATCGGCAACGCAAGCTCGATCTGCTCGCGAACCAGATCATCGGCATCAATGACCCCTCCCTGATAGAAGCCTACGGAAAGATCATCGACTCCGAGTTCGTGCTCCTCCTGGATCTTCAGCGGAGGTATATACAGAAGATCAAATGATTGCCGGACCGGCACAGATAAAGGCCCAAGACAGCGATCGCATTCAAATCCAACCAGCGCTGTGATCGCTCCAACAAGCTCGACCTCGTCTCCAGCCCGAGTAGCCTGCAGGTTCAACTCGGCTCCGCCGATAAGCCGGGTATCATCGCTCTTGAGATCGGGCTCGCCCTCCGGATAGAGATGGTCGATCGTAAGTCCATCTTCCTCGCTTATATGGGCTACCACGATGTTCATCCCGACTTGTTCCGCCCGAGAGCCCGTTGTACTGCTACTGACAGCAATAAACGTGTCTGCGCAAAAGATTATTCATTATATAGTTGGTGACGAGGTTGTCAACCAACGCACTCCGCGAAGTCGCCGTGCAAGTAGCGGCAAAGGAAACATTTGGGAACTTTGCAGTTCGTCGGACGTGATTAAACCGGGTATAATTATGGAGCCGTAGGAAAACCCCCAAAGAGGAAGACACGGGCCGAATGACAGCAGTCACTCACCAGGCGCAAGCGATTGAACTGAGCGGCAGCCGGTCGATAGAAGCAGCAAATGATCACGAGCTGCTTGCCGCGATTCGCGACGGCGATGAAATCGCATTTCAGGAATTAGTGCGCCGGTACCGCAATCCGATAACCAATTTCGTCTACCGGATGCTGGACGATTACGACAGAGCCGTGGAATTGTCCCAGGAAACATTCATTCGCGTCTATACCAGCGCCTCGCGCTACCAGGCGAATTACAGCTTCTCGACTTATATCTATCGCATTGCTACTAACCTGGCGATCAGCGAATTGCGAAGACGCAAGCGGCGAAAAATGGTTTCGCTGTTCTCGCCTTACACAAACGATGACGGCGAAGCCGTCGAGATGGATCCGCCGGACTTGAATGTCCTCCAGGACGAAGCCTTGATTGCAAACGAACGCCGGCACGCCGTCGCTCGTGCCATCACTTCGTTGCCGCAGAAGTATCGCGCGGCGATTGTTCTGCGTGACGTCGAGGGTTTGAGCTACGACCAGATTGCCGAAACGCTGCAGTTGTCCGAGGGAACAGTGAAGTCACGAATCAACCGGGCGCGCAATCTTCTGAAAGAGAAGCTGAGCGCCTACATTTAGAACAGGTGAGCACATGAACAGTTGTAAAAGCATAAGGGAATTGATCGATGAGGCAGACAATCCAAATCTGCTGCCGTTTGAGGTAAGCCAGCACGTCGATGCGTGTCGCGAGTGTGAACGATTTTCGACCGAGCGGGCAGGGTTGAGAAACCTGCTCGGGTCGGGAGTCCGCGTCACAGCGCCGATGAACTTTGATGCAATGCTGGCAGCGCGTCTGGCTGAGACGAGCAATCGGGGGTGGCTCTCATGGCTGGCTCCCGCCAGCTATTTCCGGCTTGGAGCCGCGACGGCCGGCGTGGCCGCGCTCGTATTGGTTGCTCAGTATTCCGGTCTGTTCTCAAGCAACTTGACGCCGAGCCAGCAGGCCACCGTAGCGACCACGAAGAGCAAGCAACCTGAGCGGCGCCCTTCCGCTCAACCGGTGCTTGATGCTGCAATCGTCGCAGACAATCACCGACAACCGCAGCGCGTGACTCCTATCGTCAATAGCCCGCGAATCAACGCCGGCCGGCTTTCCGCCGTAACCATCGGCCGCGTTCGGCCTCGCGAGACGGTGTCGTCTGACGATCTCGGGGTAGTGCTGGTTCGAGGACAGAACGGCGGCTCGGACGTTCAAATGCCAACGGTGAGCCTTGGAGCTCAACCCCTTTTGTACGTGAGCGCAGGTAAACAGCAACCGAGTCGAAACGTTGGGGCTTCCTTTTGAAAGTGAGAACGAGGAATTGGAGTCAGATGAGTAGAGTAGTTGCAACAGTGTTGACCTTGATGTTCGCGTCAGCGGTGATGGCCCAGACCCCGCAGGTTGAAAGGCCGGTGCGATCGACAATGCCGTGGGCGGTTTCGGTGGTTCATGGCATCGATCCACAGAAGATGGTCGCGTTGATGCGCGAAGAAAAGCTTCGGGTCGGAATTGCGGGAAGCGCCCCACAGTACATGTACAACATCACCACCGGGCTGGTAGTCGATAATCAGGGTCACGTGGTGACTCGACTCGCATATCTCGATTTGCAGGAGAAGGATCATAAGCTCGCAGTCACAACGGCTGACGGAACAACGGTGGATGCCAAACTGATCGGCATCGACTTTGCCACGGGCTTTGCGGTTCTCGACGTAGCTTCGCTGAAGGGCGCATTCCCATCAGTAAACACAGCGGCCAGTCCGGTCAACGGCGCGCCGGTAAGGATCCTGAGCAGCGACGTAGCGCCAAAAGTCGTCAGCGAGAGATTTTATCTCTCACCTGTAATCGCCGTTTCACAAGGTCACGTCTTCGAGAGCATTTATTCAAAAGCACGCGGCGCATTCACATTGCTGTCAGATAATCTTCTCGCTCGTTGTGACAGCAGTGTTGTGGTGACACCCGACAACAAAGTTTTGGGCATGGCGCAATACGCGGGGTTCGGACGCGCTTATCTATATCCGATCGAATTGATACGTGACACCATCGCCAAAAGGGTAATCGAGAAGAAAGACAACGTGCCGGCAGGTGGACTCGGTTTTCTTGGCTACAGCGCCGCGCAGCTTTCCGATGCGGATGCGTTGAAGCTGGGCCTCGAGCACAAAGCAGGCGTGGTCGTGCGAGAGGTCACCTCAGAGAGTCCTGCGGCGAAAGCAGGGCTGCTTCCAAGCGACGTCATTGTTGGCTTCGATGATTTTGAGATCGGAGGGCTGGCGGATCTGAAAGCGATATTGGCGCCGTTGCCGGCAGGCTACGCGATCAAGTTGCGCGCGCTGCGAAATCGACAACCTCTCGAAATCAACGCTGTGTTGGGCCCGCGCGCTGTCACAGATCCTGATTCGATATTGACCGCGATGGATCAAACGCTTGGACCCGCGCTTTCAGAGCGCGAGCAATTGAATAAGCGGCTGGCGGAGCTTGGCGATAGTTATCGAAGCTATTTCAAACGCCCACCTTCAAAGGAATCAAACGAAGCGATCCGCGAGCTTGCGATTGAAATCAGGCAGATCCAAGAGCGCCTGCGCGTGCTTGGGCCGGAGAGCGCCGCCGCCCCTGCGCAACCCGCGAGTTCGCCCAGGGAATACGTAGGGCCAGACTTCACCGCGGAGCAAGCGCCGCGCGATGTGCGTTTTTCCGCGGGCTTCACTGCTCGCGATATCACAGCTCAAGTTGCGACACTGCTTCACGCTCAGGCAGGGGTTTTAGTATCAAGCGTTGATAAAGAGAGTCCGGCCGAACGCGCTGGCCTGAAAGCAGGGGATGTCATAGTCGGAATACAGGATGCGATCTTAAGAAATGTGTCCCAGCTTCGTTCGCTGTTATCGACCCAACATGGACCTCTCAAACTCACGCTGGTGCGAAATCGGGACGAACTCGCGCTGAGTTTGGGCCTGCCGTGACAAGGCCCGTTTTGGGATCAGTAGGTGTTGTCCCCTCTCAGAACCACCGGCAGCGTTTTGAGCATTATCTTCACGTCCAACCAGGGCGACCAATTCTCGATATAAAAGATATCAAGCCGGACCATCTCTTCGAAGTGGAGCCGGTTTCTTCCGCTGACTTGCCACAAACCGGTTATCCCGGGACGCACGCGAAATCGAGTTCGATGCCAGTCTTTGTAATGACGCACCTCGTAGGGAATCGGAGGGCGAGGTCCGACTATGCTCATCTGCCCTTTGATCACGTTGATAATCTGCGGCAGCTCGTCTACCGAATAGCGGCGCATCCAGCTTCCGATCCGCGTCAATCTCGGATCATCCTTGACCTTGCCGTAGACCGGCGAGTCGGGTGAGCCCTGATTTGCGTCTTCGCCGTTGATCGTCCGCTTCATCAATTCTCGATGAGCCTGATCATCCACGCCGTCCATCATCGATCGAAACTTGATCATCAGAAAAACCTTGCCGTCCATCCCGACTCGCTCCTGCCTCAGAAAGACGGGCCCGCTCGATTCCCTCTTGATCAAGATCGCCAGCGCCGCCCAGAAAGGCCACGTGACCACGAAGAGACCAACCGACACCAACACATCTATGCCGCGTTTCACAAGTCGCTGAGCCCCGCGAAGCGGTTCTTCATACAGCCCGATCATCGGCAGCGAGCCAATGGTCGCGATCTCAGTCTTCCCAGGCAGGCAATCAAACAGATTCGGCACAACGCGGTACTTGATGTGATGGTTTCGGCCGCACTCCATCAATACCTCGAACATTTTTCGCGGGCTGATGCGAGTATCGGTGATCAACACTTCTTCGACGCCATACCTTTTGACAAGCTCGGGTAAGTCGTCCAACCCGCCGAGCATTCTCACTCCGTAATTCGTCACGGCGGCGACGTCTTCATTGATGCGCGCCCTCACGACTCCAACGAGCTTATAGCCAAGGCGCCGCTTCTCCGAGATCTCCGATATGCACACCTGGGCCATCTCGCCGCACCCAACAACGACAACCGGAATCAGGTTTCGCTCGGCGGTGCGATACCCTATCTGAATAACGCGCACGATCGACCTGGTTGCCCAGAACAGCGCGATCGATATCAGCCAGTCACACACAAACACCAGACGCGAGAATGAAAAATCCAGCCAGACAATGTGCCCGTCGCGATAAGAAATGCCTTGCCTGAACAGAAATGCGATCAGCACCAGGACCAGCGCGGCAAGCGTCGTCGCGCTGAAGATCTTCGCCAGGTCGTTCCCAAACGAAAACTCTCCGCGCAGTTTGTAGAGCCCATACCTCCGCAGCATGTACACCTGCACGATCGGCACAAAGAACAAAAAGCTCAGGTAGGGCTCAAAGTCCGTGAACACGCCGGCCGGCAAAAATGATCTTCGGTGCCGCCACAGAAATACGTCGGTGTCGTGGCGAAGCTTGTAAGCAAGGATGAACGCGGTCAGCGAGAGAATGACGTCGACAAGCACCAGCGCCGCAACGGGCAGTGCAGCCGCAAGCGAACTCCTGCCGCGAGCTTCAGACTTGATTGAATGTTTCGCAACTGCCGCTACATTTTCAGACATGTTGGATCAACTGATTCGGCTAAACGCCAGTGAGATTGCGTTTCAGCCACAGGTCCCGGGACGCACTTAAAAAGGGAGATTAGCATTTCGAATCCTGGGAGAATCTTCGGGGTTTTCGCGTCACGGCTGGACACTGGTTTATCCGGTATGAGTTCTGTCATTTTAACGCAGTCATAACCTGCGTCTTTATTCCTCGACATCACGCAGCATGATAGTGGGGTGCTCTGGTGTCCGCAAGAAAGAATCGCCCTGCGAGCCCGAGAACATGCCCGTCTAATCATTCGACTTGTAAGGGAATATTCACATCAACCGTTTGCGGCCTGAGGCACTGCTCCTTATTGCAGGCCTGCACCGTGAGCTTCGCCTTCAGTTCGTGGCTCCCCGGCGTCAACGAAGCCAACGCGCGCACTGTCAGCTTGAGCACGGTCTTACCTTCGAATACTGAAAGAGGTTTTGGGGAGAAATCGAACTTCGCAAGCTTCGCCTTTGGATAGATCACGGGCGAAGCACTCAAGCCGACGGTGCGCTCGATCTTCAGCGCAGTTGCAATCAGGTTCTTATCCGAAGGCCGATTCGAATTGATGTGATAACCGTTCTCGATCTCAATCACAACCGAGACTTGCGCCGTGCCGTTTCGCTTGATCTTGTATGAGGATTCGCCCGGTTTGACTTTGATTACCCTGGCTGAACCCTGAGCAAAGCCAACAGGCGTTGCTGCGGCCAGAATCAGCAGCAATGAAAACAACCTGACCCGTTTCGTCATTACTCCTCCAGACTATGAGAACAGCGGCCGAATCTCGATTTGCTTCGTTGAAGCGGTCCTGGCTGACTCGAGAATCGCGAACGTGGTAAGCGTGGTTGCGGCCAGAGATTCGAGTTCGATGGGAGCGCCGGTGGAACCTCGTACCGCATTGAAGAACGCAGCAACCTCCGCTGCGTGGCCCTTATCCTGTGTGCTTCCTCCGAGCCTTGTCTTCTTGCCGCTTGCAACGAAGGAACCTGTTTTGAAGTCGTCAATGATCGCAACTTTGCCATCGCAAAATATTTCGACGTGCTCCTTCGGCACGGAGGAATCCCCGCTCGCCGTGTAAACAATCGACGCGATCGAGCCATCGGACATCCAAATCGAGACGACCGCGCTATCGTCGACGAGATCGGATTGCCTGTCAGACACCGCTTCCGCGCTGACCCTCGCTGGCGAGGCATCAGTCAAATATTGAATGAAGTCGATGAAGTGACACATCTCGCCGATGATTCGGCCTCCGCCCTCGTCTGAATCGTTGACCCAATGAGTGCTCGGAAGCTGGCCCGCATTCACTCGATAAACGATTGTCATTCGCCCAACGCGGCCATCAAAATTCTTTTTAATCTCACGAGCGATCGGCGCGAACCTGCGGTTGTAGCCGACCATAAGCAATCCGCTCGACTCACGCGCGGCTGTCACAACCTCGCGAAGCCCATCCTCGGTTGTGGCGAGCGGCTTTTCTACAAACACGTGTTTGCCGCGCCGCAAAGCTTCGGCCGCGAGCTGCGCGTGCGAATCGTGCCGCGTGATTATGAAAATCGCGTCCGATGTTTCGTCATCCAGTATTTCCTCATGACCGGTCGTCGCGTAAGAAAAGCCAAACTGGTCAGACGTATTCTTAGCGCTGATTCCTGTTGCGGCGGCAACGCCCAAAAGTTGAATCCGCGACGAGCGTTTTATCAGCGGCAGCAAGACTCCTCGCGCAAAGCTCCCTGCGCCGATGACGCTGACTCTCAATGTGTCGCTTCCGGCTGCCTTGGCGGCGATACTAGGCGTGCGCTTCTCCGCCTGTTGTTGAACGTCCGGATATTCGAGCACGACCCCACAGCAGCGTTCGCGGCCGTTGAGTATGAGATCGTACGCTTCTCTTCCCTGTGAAATCGCAATTCGCTGCGTCGTCAGTAAATTCGTATTTACCTTTCCCTCAGCAACGAGCCGGAGAAACGCTTCCATATTTCGCCGTTCGGTCCATCGCACATAGCCGATCGGATAGTCAGTCCCCTTCTCTTCATACTCGGGATCATAGCGCCCGGGCCCGTACGACCGCGACAATCGCAGCTCAAGTTCCTTCGCGTAAAAGCTCTGTCTGGGCAAGTCCATTCCAACCAGACCCACAACCACCACTCGCGCACGGTCGCGCGCCAATTCCGCGGCTTGCTCGACTGGCTCTGAAGACTTGGTGCCGGCGGTGATGATGATGCAATCGGCGCCGCGCCCTCGGGTCATGGCCGCGCACTTAGTCCGCGCCGAGGCGTAATCACTGGCGACGATGTCAGCACCCGACTGTTCAGCTCGTTCGCACGCGCTTTGATCTATATCGATTGCCAGAACCTGACATCCTGCGGCCTTCAGAAGCTGCACCGTGAGCTGTCCCACAAGCCCGAGTCCGATCACGACGACCGATTCGCCCAGTCGAGGATCCGCCTGCCGCACTCCCTGCATCGCGATGGCGCCGACCGTCGTGTAGCAAGCCGCCTCCATTGAAACGCTGTCCGGCAATTTGCAGCACAAATTGGTTGGCACGAATATTACTTCCGCGTGCGACGCGTAACCGGCACCCGCGCACGCGACGCGATCGCCGACTCGAAACTCGCCAGCGCCCTCTCCGACCGCGATCACCTCGCCCGCGGCGCTGTAGCCGAGAGCTTTCATCTGAGACAACCGCGATTTCACTTTCTGATAGGTTGAGGCGAGCCCTTCGCGCCGGAATGTATCCACGACCTGGCGAACCAGGTCGGGTCTACCGACAGCTTTCCCGATCAGCGAGCTTTGCGCCGTTTCCACAATCGTCCGTTCCGTGCCGGGACTGATCAACGAGCAGGCGGTTCGCACGAGTACACCGCCGCGCCGCAGTGCCGGAGGCGGGAGGTCATCGACCTTCAACTCCCCGGTCCGAAAGTTTTGGACAACTTGTTTCATTCTCTTAAGTCAAATTGTCATTGGCTCATGGTTAATCAATCATCGGATGAAGGGCAGGTAACAAATGACCAATGACTAAACAAGAGGATACTCGGCGCGCATTGTGTGTCTGAAATTCTGAAGGACCTTGTGTACCTGACGAGGGCTGACCTTTGCGATCTGACCCGCGATGCTGTAGTGCAATCCGTGCTCTGGCGGCGAAGACGCGCGCAAGTATTCCTCGTAAGCGGCCAGTATTTGTTGCTGCGCCTCAGGCGGCGGATCGGGAACATTCGCGAACGCGCGTTGATCATCGTGAAGAACATCGAGCCACCTCAGCACTTGCCACCTGCTCACGTAGCCAAGCTCCTCGGCGATCTTCTTCGGTAACTCGGTTAGCCCGTAACGCCTGTTGTTCAGTTCGTTCCAATAAAGCTTTTCGATCTCGAAGAGCTGTTGGCGAGTCGGATTCGGCGTGGGGGATGTTTCGTACTCAGACATCGACCATTCACGGATGATTTTCATCACCTGTTTGTAAGGTAGTCCCAGCGCGGAGCTGATAGCTCGCCGGCGGCCTCCCTCGGGCCTGTGTCCGCTCTCAACGAACCGCTGGTACATCTCGATCGCGCGATCTTTGAGGTCGTCGGTCAGCGCAACTTTGGATTGGGTGATCTCCCGAATGACATCGGCGACAAGCTGCCGCTTGATCCATAGCTTCGTCGCTATCTGCGCGTGCATCTCGCGAGCCTGCACCGGCTGTTTCGCATACTCTTCTTCGTAAATCTCGAGTATGCGTCCACGCAGCTCCGGAGTGAGTGTACCGATCTTGGCGGCGCGCGCCGGTCTTTGTCGTGGCATGTCATCAAGAGCCGGTCTTGACGGAGTGAATGGCCGAGGCGCAACGCGGGTCGCCTGCGATGTCTGAAGACCAGCCTTTGCTTCAGCGGGCACGTGTTTCACGACGCGCTTCTTCATGCACTTCAGGCAATAGGCGGCCTTCCGATCGGGAGAAAAGAATGTAGCGTTGCAAACTGAACAGGTTCGACGAAATTTCATTCCGCTCATAGCAGTGTTCTCAGTCTAATGACCGGCTTCGCAAACTTCAACCCAACCTCATTAAATCCGCGGGCTAACTCGCAGCGGATCAACGTCCACGGTTTCCGTGAATGAGAGATGCCGAGAGTTTTCAAGGACGGGAGTGTTGTAAGAATTTCGTGGCGAGCGCATAGCGGTCGGCGTTGCGTCTAACCTTGCGCCGGCGTTCTCCGCCTTCGGGATCGATCCAGGTTCTTCCTTCGATGATCAGCAACGTGCGTGCGTCATAGCGCATAGTGCGGCGGCGCTCGACGACTCGCCGCTCAGTATCGCCTCTTCGTTCTTGTCCACGCCATGCCATCGACTACGGCTTAACCTCGCGCCTCGGACTAGACTTTACTGCCTGCGCCGAAATTAGCCTCTTGCCTTGAGGAAGCGCCATTCGATCAATATGAAGATGGATTCCAGTGGCAAACGTGTCCGATGGCCGGCCCAGTTTGAGGCTTCTCGCGTTGTGAGCAGCGACGTTTTCCCAGGTCGAGAAATCCTTGATCCGCAAATCGAGCGCGTTCCCGGTGGCGATGATGAACTTCACCTGCTCGCGAGTGAGATCCCGTACTCGAATATCATAGGCGCTTCCGGGTCCATATAATCTTCGATGCTCGGCGTGATCAGCTCCCGTCAGCGTGATATCGCGGTCATACTTTTCCCTGAAACGTTTTTGCAACTCTGTGAAGCGCTGCTGAAATGTGCCGGACACCATTGGCGTTTGCTGAGCAACAATTTCTTCCTCGGCGGGACGGCCTTCAAACTCCTGCTGCTTCCAAAACGATCCTCCGCCGGCAACCAGCGGCGCAGTCTCATGACGATTGATCACTTCTATCATCTCGCGCCAACCCGCCAGCAACGTTTGATTGGCTCGCAGATCGATTCCGGATTCAAGGACCGCATCGAGCGCGCTATCGAACTCGCGGCGCGCGCAATCAGCATCGCCGCGCGACAAACAATCCTCGCCTCTTTGAATGTGTTGCCTGGCAGTTTGCAGAACTCCCTCGGGCGTCATCCGAGGTCCGGTGTTCTCAGTCTGTGCCCTCGAAGCCGCTGGAATCAGCGCGGCCAAAACCACGGCGCAAATTATTCTTCTGATCATCTACCGAACTTCCCCCGGCCCATTGCACGCTCGATACGCGAAAGAGTGCCATGAAATATTGCGTGTGAATTCTAGCAACGTATTTCAGAGATTGTAAGTCGCGGTTTCGCTCTATTGGATTCGTGGCTGCGCTACGCTGGCCGAATGATCCGCAATCAAGGTTGGCTGGCGCAATTCAGAAAGCGCGGCACGCGTCTGCAGGCTCCGGTAATAGACCACCAGCGTTGCGACGACGACCAACGTCGACAGCAACGCCCAGCCGATCGCCCAAACAACCGGAGGCAGCCAGCCACCAGTCGCTTCCGCCATGTTCCGAGCGTCCGTTGGAATCGCGGGATCAAACGCCGACAAGTACAACAGCGCGCGCATATCGTAGAACGCGTTCAGCAAACATTGAACAGCCAGAAAACTCATGCAGAAGTGAACGAGTTTGGGGGCGCCCCTCAGACCCAACAGCAAGCAACCGCCTCCGAATATCAATCCCGCAAGCCACGCAACGATGTTTCCCCCAAACAGCGCCGTAATCAAAAGCAACACCGCGCCTGTGCCGATCGCCGCTTTTTTCGCGTTGCGTTGTTTCCTCAGCATCAGGAGCAAGACCGAGCCGTACACAGTCGTGGTCAGATAACCGGCGCTCGAAATCAGCAGTCCCCAGCCCCCTTTTGTGAAGGTCACTCCGCTGCCGTTCCACGCAAGAGCGACCCGGTTCACTCCACCGAAGGTCACAAGCGCCGCAAGCGCGTGGCCGATTTCGTGAATGAACGTCACGAAGAGCCTGATGGGATACGTGATGACTCCGGCGAACGGGATGAACCACAGTGCGAGCGTCAAAAGAGAAGCGAGCACCAGCAGCTTGAATGAGTCTCGAGTTTCGGACTGGCTTTGCATAATCAGCTATACGCCGCGACGTTGGGTGCGGTTCGATTCGCTGGAGCGATTGCTGGAGTAATCATTGCGCTACCTTCCGCCGTTTTCAGTCGAGGGTTGCTTCGCGCAACAGTGCGATCGCTTCTCGCGCGTCGGCCGCGAATGATAAGTACGTCATATCATCTTGCGAGACCACGAGGTGCTCGCGCAAGCACTCAATAGTACGAGGCCAGCATTCGCCCAGCAGAATCAAAGGACGCGGAGAAATCACTCGTGTCATGAGCTTGTTCCACACAAGCGAGATCTCAGTAACCGTACCCATCCCGCCGCGCAACGCGATGTATCCCACAGATTCACGAATCAGAATCTGAAGCCGCGAGTAGAAGTCGGCGGTGGGCTCGATCTTCTTGAGGTAGGGGTTCGGCGCGGACTTGAACTGCTCCATCGTAACGCCGATGACGTGGCCACCGGCTTCGTGCGCGCCCCGGCTGATGGCTTCCATTATGCCGGCGTAGCCACCGGAGCAAACGTCGAATCCCGCTTCGACCAATAAGCGCCCAAGCTTGAGCGCTTCCTGATATTCGGCGGAGTCCGGCCCGCACCGCGAGCCTCCGAAAACTGTCACTCTCTTTTGAGTCATCTAGCGTCTGCGTCAACTCTGCCTGAAATTGCTCGAATATGATAAGCTCCGCGCTGGTGATTTGCGAACGCGTTTGAGGCCAAAGCAACAATGGTTTTGTAATGCCTGCGCAATATCGCTTAAGATAAACCGAACTTAGAGGGCTCTATCATGTCAGGAATCCTTTCTCCACAGAAGACTCAAACGGGCTGGGTTTTGGAAAATCCCGCCAGAAATGGCAGCAGCTCTCGGGGTGCAACCCGGTTCACTCGCGGTTCTTTATGCCAGGGATGGCGTCTTAGAGAGCGAGATTCTTCCGCCACCGTCCCATGAACTGACGGAAGACTTCGAGCGTCTGTACGAAAAGTATAGGGTTACACTAGAGGAATTGAAGCGAGTTGGAGACTGAGTCGAGGTGCTGACCATTACATCTAAAAGCTCACTTCGTATACTCTGCCGTCATGCTGATAAATGACGGCTCTGTCTTTGAATAAATGTGTAACGCAATGACTGGTGAGTTTACGTGAACCGGAATAGGTAAGCGCCTTGAGGTCTCGTACTACACTATCGATTGTCCAGTGCTTGTCTTTGACTATGATAATTCCACCGTGTGTACAGGGTGGGTACCGCCTCTCATCAATGGTGTTATGGTCAAAGGTGAGGAGCACCTGACCTAACCTAGTAGTTCGAGCGATCAGAATGCTATCCTTCGTTCCCTGCCTGAATCCAAAGTCAAAAGTAGTCTTAGCTTTGATCGAACCGATGTGCTTGTTTACTCCATCCGCCACTGGTTTACCAAAATTCTCATCAACGATCAGATTCAGGTGGCTCGCAAACCGCTTCAATGAAGTCTTGGGCATAGGAAATTGCTTCCCTGATCTGTTCAGTGTTCACTTGGCCGCTGTAGTACGTGACGACTTTCTCCATACTACCGTGCACATATAGCCGCCCTAGAACTTGGCCAACAGATAGTCTGGTGCCGGCAATATGGGGGATACCTCCTAGAATCTCACTGTCAGTTGTAATCGCTTGATGCGCAACAGAACACTGCGTTATCAACCGTTGGATATGGTTGTGCCATAAGTTATTTGGACTGGGCTCTCGGTCCTCAAACTCAAGCATCCTACGATGAAGCGAGTCGGGGTAGCTCAGTTGGTAGAGCATCTTGCGGCTCGCCCGTCCTTGGGGCGTAACGGTAGTCGTAGCGCTCTGTCCGCCCCTTCGCCGGTCTAATTGAGTAATCTCTTTTCGTGACGCTGGTTGTGCACTCATTCTGTCGCTGTCCCTTCCGCATGAGGTTGATGTATCTCTTGCCACTTTTTGACATTAAGTTGCAGCGCGTTCAAAAACTGAAACATCTGCGGCGGATTGAGGGCAAAGCGTGCGAGGCATATAGCTTCGAGCTCGCTGCGCTTTTCGAATTCCGCCTCGCTAAAAACCAGAGGGTGCTCCGACTGGAAAAAGCTGACGATGAATTCATCGGGATAAAACTGAACAACGAACTCATCGGCATACAGAATCATGGAATTCTCGGGAACCTTAAAGTTGATGGGTAGCGATTTCCGCCTCGGTGTGCTGAACGTCTTGGGTGTCGTCGCCTGTCGGGAGCCGCTTTCTTTTTTCGTTTTTGCCATTACTTTCTCCGGGCCGGTTATTGTATCACGGAGAATGCCAACATGAACTAGAGTTTTAGGTTCAGCCGGGTTTGTGGCGGCATAGTCACCTTGACGAGATTCGGACACCACCTCTGCCGTAATTCGGTTGGTGGTTTGCGCTAAGGCTTCAACCTGTACAACATCCTCGGAAATGGAATCGTCTCGCGGATGTGCTCGATTCCACACAGCCACGTCGTGCAACGCTCGATTCCCATTCCAAAGCCACCATGCGGAAACGTACCGTACTTGCGCAAGTCCAGATACCAATCGAAAGCTTCCTCCGGCAATCCGTGAGCGTGAATCTGCTTCAATAGATACTCCAGATTATCCGCGCGCTGGCCGCCCCCAATCACTTCGCCGTAGCCCTCGGACGCCAGCACGTCCACGCACATAGCAAGCTCGGGGCGCTCTGAATCAGGCTGCATGTAGAACGCCTTCACCGCGGCCGGATAACGATGCACCATCACTGGCCGGTCGAACTGTTTCGATAAGTAAGTCTCGTCCGGCGCTCCGAAATCACCGCCCCATTCAAATCGATTCTCGAGCTCGCCCTTCTCGTGCGCGGCTTGCAGCATCTTCACCGCATCATCGTATTGAAGCCGCGGAAACGGCGGCTTGATTACTTCCAGCTTCGATATGTCGCGCTCGAGCTCGGCCAGTTCCTTGCGCCGATTCTCCAGCACACGCCCGGCGATGAACGTGATGAACTCTTCGGCGAGACTCATCACGTCGTTCAGATCTGCGAATGCGACTTCAGGCTCGACCATCCAGAACTCAGTCAGGTGACGGCGCGTCTTTGACTTCTCTGCTCGAAAAGTCGGACCGAAGCAATATACTTTGCCGAAAGCGCCGGCAGTGGCCTCGTTGTAGAGTTGTCCCGACTGAGTGAGATACGCTTTCGCGTCCTCAAAATAATCAACCTCGAACAAGTTGGTTGTTCCTTCGCACGCCGCGGGCGTAAAGATCGGAGTGTCCATCAACAGAAACCCGTTCGAGTCGAAGAAGTCGCGAACCGCTCGAATGATCTCAGCTCTGACCGAAAGAATCGCGTGTTGACGTTTCGATCTCAGCCACAGATGCCGGTTGTCCATCAGGAACTCGGTGCCGTGCTCTTTGGGTGTTATGGGATAGTCGTGAGCGACCTGCAAGACTTGGACGCCGGTCACATCCAACTCGTAGCCGCCGGGCGCGCGCTCATCGGCTCGAACACTGCCCGTCACGATGATCGAGGATTCCTGTGTGAGCTTTTCGAAATCGTTCCACACTTGCTCCGAGACGTTCTTCTTGAAGACGACACCCTGAATGATCCCCGATCCGTCGCGTATCTGCGGAAAGATCAGCTTGCCGCTCGATCGGCTGTTGTAAAGCCATCCCTTGATCACAATCTCTTCGCCGACATGCGCGGCAACATCCCGAATGTACGTTTGATTCATTCCGTCACCTTACTGGTCTGATTTGAAAGCATCATCGTACTACACGAGCTTGAGAGATTGAAGTTGCGTCGGGTCGCCGCTGGTTCTAGACTATGGGCATACATCTTCCATCAGCGTGATGAACTACATGGCCAGCGACGATGTCACAAAGAATCTAAGCGATCACGAGTTGCTGTTGCAGCTTCTCGGGATGTTTCGAGAATTCGACGCTCGCCAGCGGGGCTTCGACGCTCGCCAGCAAGAATTCGACGCTCGGCTTCAGACTCTCGAGCGAAAGGTCGACGAGCGCCTCTACGATACGCGGCCAATGTGGGAAGCGGTTCAAACTCAGATTGCTGACCTGCGCTCCGAGCAGGAGAAAGAGTTTCGCAAGCTTCATAGTAAATTCGACAAGCTCGCTCAACTTGTCTACGAGATCTACGCGGAGCAGCGAGAACACGACCGGCGCCTCAATCAACTTGAATCGCCGGTGTCCTGAGACTCGCAAACGACATCAAGCCCTTCACTTTCCGAGCGAGTGTTTTCAAGCCGTACACACCAACTGTCGAATCAATTCAGGTTCAGGAATCATAGCCTTGGTGTTTCGTGCTTTTTCAACGAAGTTCGCGATATTCGCGCCGTGGTATCGCGTTTGCCCAATCACATTCGAAGGCAAGCTCAACCAGGAGGTCTACAAATGACGGAACGGATTATCGAAGAACATGTACACACGGGTGGAGGCGGAGGGGGCGCGATAACCGCGCTCGCAGTCGTATTGTTTTTGCTGGTGCTGCTGGCTGTGCTTTACTTCAGCGGCACTTTGGGCAGGATGTTCGGCGGCACTCAGAAACACGAGATCGACATCAACGTTAACAAGCCGGGCATCGTTCTCCAATTGCGTTAGTACAAATGAGGGCGGCGGACTGGGTCTGCTGCCCTTTTCTCTGTTCATTCGGGAGGCCTGGGGTCGTTGGGAAGCGGACGTTGCGTTGTGCCGCTTGGGTCTCGACGTCGCCGCATAACTCGCTTGCCGAAGCGACGGCACGTAATACGACGCAAGCTCGATCCATCCGTTCATCGCCAGAACATCATCGCTGTCGATCTTGACGCCGCGAGCATTCGCACCTTTTGCGATGCCCTCGATTTCCTTCTGATACTCGTCGCCCATTTTCTTCCAGAACAACTCCCGCGCCGATTCGCGATAAAACTGCCAATCATGCTTCGTAGTGCGAGGCGAATATACCTTGAAGACTCTCAATGCCTCGTTGATCTCGCGAGCGAGCAGATAGCCGTGCTGGTAGCCGACTTCTTCCGGCGTGCCTTCGAGATGAACGTAGATCCATCCATTGCGCTCGGTGCGATACGCGGAAGCGAGCGGATCTTGCTTGATCTGGCCCGCGCTTGCGCGAGAGTTCAGACTTGGATAAGTGGCTAGCGCTGAGAACAGAACCGTCGTGCCTATTATGAGCGAACGCCAACTTATTCGTATTTCAACCATGACGACCTCCTGTTGTTCGGCCTCGAGCCTACTCAGAGTGGGATCTTGCAGTCAGGGCTACGATCAGACAGCGTTTTGGCAGAAAGCTGCGTTGTAGAAATCGATCATCTCAATCCAAGCCTGATCCGTTGCTGCCGGATCGTAGCGCGGGCCTTCGTCTCGCATGAACGCATGCTCTGCGCCATAGAGGCTCATCGAAAACTTCGTGCCTGCCTTTTCGAGATCATTCCTTATTTTCGCGCGCGCGTCTTCAGGTACGTGCGGATCAGCGCTTCCGAAGATCATCAACAACTCACCTCGAATCTCGCTCGCGCGAGCGAGCGACCTGGCGTCGGCGTCCTTTCCGAGTTTTCCGTCATGAATTCCAGTCCCGTAAAAACAAACTGTCGCTCTCACATCAGGTTCGAACGCCGCGCGAAACGCCAAATGTCCTCCGATGCAGAACCCGCCCGCGCCAAGCTTCGCTTCCGCCACTCGCGGATGACTCTTCAAGTAATCAAGCGTCGCGCGGCAATCGGCATCAAACTCCGCGACTGAAGTCTTCGCTGCGTTAGCGAGTCCGCGGTCGCGGCCCGCATCGTCGAACGGAATCGCCACGCCCGGAGGCTCGATTCGGTGATAGATCTCCGGCGCCGCGACTACGAAACCGTATCCCGCCAAACGCGCCGCCGAGCGAATCATCGGCCCGGTCAATTGAAAAATATCCGAGTAGAAAATGATGCCGGGATATTGACCTTCCTGCTTGGGCGCCGCAACAAACAGTCGCATCGGACTCTCGTCAACGGTCAGGTCTACGTATTGAGTATTGATTATCATCGGCGTTGCCTCGGCAGGATTAGAAGAAGGATTCGATGAAAAATTACTAGCGAGCAACCCCACGGCGCATTCTTCGAAGCCACCCCGAGAACCACCTCAGGGCTGTTCGAAAAAAGTCGTGCTTCGGCGGCGGCTCGTGTGCTTCGGTTTGGGCTTCGGCTTCGATCGAGGTAAAAAACTGAGCCGACATCATCTTCACCGCGCCTTGAATCATTCGCTGGCCTACGCTTGCGATCGTGCCGCCGACTTGAACGTCTCCGGTGTAGCTCACGACCGTCGCACCGTCTCGCTCTTCCAAATCCAGTTCGCCTGAGCCCTTCAAGAATCCGGGCTGGCCCTTTCCATCCACCATCATTCGAAAGTGAGCGGGCGGCTGTAGGTCTTCAAGCCGAACGTTGCCGGTGAACACCCCTTTGATCGAGCCAACTCCCGCGCGAAGCGTCGTCGAATATGCATTGTCTCCGGTTTTTTCGAGGCGTTCACAACCGGGAATGCATCGTTGCAACACGACCGGGTCGATGAGCGCTTGATAGACTCGATCACGCGGCGCGTGAATTTCGTGGGTGCCTTCGATCTTCATGGGAAGCTGGTTCAGGGTTCAGGGTTCAGGGTTCCCGGTTTCGGGTATCGAGTTAGAACTGGAAACTCCAAACCCGGAACTCTGAACCCCTGAACTATTTCGCTCGCGCGGCTGCTGCCGCGAGCGCCCGGCGAGTGTACACCTCGGCGAGATGGGTTCTATAAGTTTCGGATGCGTACAGGTCCCCGTTAACCGAGACGCCCTCGGTCGCGTGACTCGCCGCGGCAGCGATCGTGTGCTCATCAAGAGCGTTTCCGCGAATCGCGTTCTCAACCGCGTTTGCGCGATAAGCCTTCGACGCTACGCCAGTGATCGCGACGCCGATCGACTCACAAGCGCCGCTGCCGTCGCGTGTGAGATTAACCGCAACACCAACAACCGCGAATCCCGACGCCGGCTGCGGTACCTTCAAGTAAGTCTGGCCGAAGCGCCCGCTCGGAACGTTGATTCGGATCTCTCGCAAGATCTCCCCCGCTTCAAGCGAGGTCGTGAGCATATCGACAAAAAAGTCGTCAGCCTTGATCACGCGTTCACCCGTCGCGCTCACAACGACAATCTCGGCATTGAGCGCGATCGCGGCCGCGGGCCAGTCAGCCGCGGGGTCCGAATGAGCCAGGCTCCCGCCAATGGTTCCCTTGTTGCGCACCTGGACATCGCCAATCTGAGCCGCGCATTCGGGCAGCAGCGGGCAAATCTCGCGCAACCGATCCGACGCCTCGAGTTGATAGTGAGTCGTCATGGCGCCAATGCGAATCTGTCCGCCCTCTTCGCGAATGTAAGAGAGGTCCTTGATCCTTCCGAGATCGACGAGGATTTGCGGCGTGGCCAATCGAAGCTTCATCGCTGGAATCAAGCTGTGCCCGCCGGCGAGAATTTTCGCGTCATCGGGATGTTGCCCGAGGAGAGCAATAGCTTCTGACAATGTTGACGGTGTCTCGTAATCAAATTGGGCTGGTATCATTTCTTAGCCTCCTTCGCGATGTAAATCAAGGAAAGAACCGTTCGTACTCATCGTGACTGCCAATCCAAAACCAGGTGACGGTATCACCCTTCAGAATGCCAAGGGCCCGGAAGCCTCGCGTTACTCTCACAGACCAAATGCTCTCCGCTCGTTGATGCATTTGAACCGCAGTGAGGGATGAAAAGGGTTATCCGCCCATAATGCATACGCCTTTCTGGCGCTCTGCCGAACGGAGTCATCAAGACGACCGTACGCTTCCCAAAAGGACGGCAGAGTTGCGGAGTTCATAGCTCGTCATAGTCCAGAGGTTTCTGCTGGCCCTGGTCGATTTCACGTTTCGCGCGCCTCGCCGCTTCGATGAGTTGCGATTGTGATCTTTCAAAAGAAGCATCCCACTCCAGTTCGTCGCGCAGGTCATGCAGGTATTCACGTACGTGCTCGACGACTAGCTCCTGTGTAGCATCGGGCAAACACTCAATCATCTTCGTTAGTGTCGCGATGTTTTCAGATGACATAGCTGATAGCCTCTCAGACAGAAGAAACACCTTCTAAATGACCGCGGACGCCACTCGTTCATGCCTGGCCGCTGATTATTCTCCAAACCGCTTCAGGTCTAACCGGCATATCAATATGCCGAATCCCAAAGGGCGATAACGCATCGACGATCGCGTTTACAATCGCCGGCGTAGCCCCGATCGTTCCCGCCTCGCCCACTCCTTTTACGCCAAGCGGATTGACCGGCGACGGCGTCTCCGTTCGATCGAGTTCGAGCCACGGAATCATCGCCGCCTTCGGCAGCGCGTAGTCCATCAGCGTTCCGGTCACGAGCTGGCCCTGCTCGTCGTAAACGATTTCCTCATACATCGCCTGCCCGAGCGCCTGCACGATACCGCCTTGCACCTGGCCGTCGACCAGCATCGGGTTGATCACCTTGCCGCAGTCATCGACCGCAACGTATCGCAGGAACGTTATGTCGCCGGTTTCGCGATCGACTTCCACCACAGCGATGTGAGTGCCAAACGGAAAGGTGAAGTTGGCCGGCTCGAAGAAGTACGTAGCCGACAACCCGGGTTCGGAGCCCGGCGGAATGTCGCGAGCGATGTGCGCCGCAAGCGCGACATCCTGAATCGTGACGCCGTTGCCATCGGCGTCGGGCTCGGGCAACGCGCCCGCCGGCGCTTCGCCTACCGGCACATCAGGCTCGGGTTCTGGCGCTGCGGCAGCTCCCGCGGAAGCGGCTCTGGTAGCCTGTTTCGTGAACCGGCCTTCCTTGAAGACTACGTTCGACGCGTCCGTCTTCAACATGTGAGCCGCGATGTTCGTCGCCTTCTCTTTCAGCTTTTCGATGGCGATGTACACTGCTGTTCCGCCTACCGCGGTCGCTCGGCTTCCAAACGTGCCGATTCCGTATTGAACGATTGACGTATCACCATGAATGACAGTGACCGCGTTCAGATCAACGCCAAGCTCGTCGGCCGCAATCTGCGCAAACGAAGTCTCCTGGCCTTGCCCGTGCGGCGAGGCTCCAGTCAAAACAGTTACGGCTCCAGTCGGCTCAATTCTGACGGTCGCGCTTTCCCATCCACCGGCCGGCATCGCCTGAGACGGACCGAGCGCGCAAATCTCGACGTAGGTGGAAAGACCGATGCCGATCAGCCGCCCTTCGTCGCGCCCTTTCTTTTGTTCTTCACGCAAATTCTTGTAGCCGGCCATCTCCAGCGCTTTGTCCAACGCCGCGTCGTAGTTTCCGCTGTCGTAGAACAATCCCGTCGCCGTCTTGAAAGGAAATTCGCCGGGAGCCGGAAAGTTTTTGCGGCGCACATCGACCGTATCCATTTTCAACTCGGCCGCGACAAGATCAACCGCGCGCTCGACGACATAAGTTGCTTCGGGCCGCCCGGCCCCTCGATAAGCGTCGGTCGCCATCTTGTTTGTGAACACGCCGGTCACGTTGATCTGAATCGCAGGAATCTTGTATGAGCCCGACAGCATCAAGCCGGTCAACGTCGGAATAGCCGGCGTGAGCAATTGATGATACGCGCCGAGATCTGCAAACACGTTGTAGCGCAGACCCGTTATCGTCCCGTCGTTGTTGCAGCCGATCTCGACGTAGCCGACCTGGCCGCGGCCGTGAATCGTAGCTTGAATGTTTTCGCGCCGGCCTTCGATCCACTTCACCGGTTTGCCAAGCTGCATGGAAATCCATCCGAGCAGAGCTTCTTCCGCGTAGACGTTGAGCTTCGATCCAAACCCGCCGCCAACTTCAGGGGTGATCACTCGCAATTTGTTTTCCGGCATCCCGATCATCAGCGCGAGCTGAGTTCTCAATAAGTGAGGGATCTGAGTAGACGACCAGATTGTCAGCTCCTTTTCGCCGGGATAATAGCGGGCGAGCACACCGCGGCCTTCCATCGCGATAGGCGCGAGCCGCTGATGCACGATGCGCTGGGTGATCACGTGATCTGAAGCCTTGAGCGCCGCGTCGATATCGCCTTCACCGGCAGTGAGTTTGTAAGCAATGTTATCGCCATATTCTTCATAGACCAGCGGTCCGCCCTTCGCGGCTTCTTCGACATCTACCACAGGAGGCAGTTCCTCGTAGTCGATCATGATCAGGTCGATGGCATCGCGCGCGGCGTATCGATCCGTGGCCACGACGACGGCGATCGGCTGGCCTACGAAGACGACGTGATCGGACGCGAGCACTCGATAATCGGGCACCTTCAAATCCGGCAACGCGGCCGCGCATGGCACGGGCCCGACTTTGGCGACGTCTTTTCCCGTGTACACCGCGACGACACCGGGCGCGTGAGAAGCTTCGCTGATGTCTAAGCTGGTGATGCGCGCGTGCGCGTACATCGAGCGCAGGAATGCTACGTGGAGCGTGTCCGGCAGCTTGATGTCATCGACGTAATGCCCGAGGCCTTGTATCAATCGCGGGTCTTCGGTGCGCTTCACTCTCTGTCCGACGTATTTTGGCATGATGTCCCCTTCAGATTGCCGATTGAATCCGCATTCCGAAATCGGCAATCGGCAATCGGCAATCGCAAATGTCCTCAGTCTCCTGTCGCCGCCTGATCTCTCATCTTGCGCGCGGCGTATTGAACGGCTTCGACGATGTGCTGGTAGCCGGTGCACCGGCACAGATTCCCTTCGAGGCCGTGCCGAATCTCGTCGGTTGTGGGATCGGGATTGCGATCCAGGATCTGAGCCGCGGCCATAATCATCCCGGGCGTGCAGTAACCGCATTGCAAACCGTGTTGCTCCCAGAATCCTTCCTGCACCGGATGCAGATCGCCGTTTGAAGCCATGCCTTCTATGGTCGTGACGCTCGCTCCGTCGGCCTGAAAGGCAAACATCGTGCAGGATTTTACAGATACGCCATCGAGCATGACGGTGCACGCGCCGCAGATTGAGGTCTCGCACCCGACGTGAGTCCCAGTCAGCCCTATGACATCTCGTATGTAGTGAACGAGCAGCATTCGCGGCTCAACTTCGTCGCGCCGCTCGGTACCGTTGACAGTGATAGTGATGGGTTTCTTCATGAGAAACGACCTCGCTTGAATTTAATGCGAATCAGGAATGGTCCAGTTGATTCTGTTCAAAAGACCGGCTTGGGTTTTATACAACTGAATCAGGCGGGTTACAAGGTGAATTGGTCAGTACGTTCATCCGTTGTAATCCGGCGGCCGCTGCACAAATTAAGGTTGAATTACGGCAAAAGATCCAGCACAGCAACACGGCCGGTTTCGATTCCATCAATCATCACTGGCACAGAATCAGCCAGACCGTAGTCACGACGCAGTGTGTAGTCTGCGTCTTCGGCCATCCCTGACGGCTCACAGTAAACCTCAACAATTTTTTCCAGGAGATTGATGATCCAGTAGACCGGGATCCCCGCCCGCGCATAGGCCAATCTCTTAACTCCTCGATCACGCTCCAGCGTGGAGTCGGCCACTTCTACTATCAGAGTTACATCCTCCGGCCCGGGATGACGATCCCGGTAGTCGCGGGTCTCCCCGCGCACGATCATCACATCGGGCTCCGGCTCACTGTCGTTCAGTGTAATCGGCTCTTGCGCATCTACGTACCAGCCTGCGGGTGCAACTGCTTCAAGCGCTTGCTGTGCAAGGCGCGTGGCTATGCGATGCGGGGGGTTCTTAGGCATCTTGTAGACAAGCCAGCCTGCTAGCAGTTCCACCGGATCATCCGCCGTGAGAATCCCGGTGCGGATCATTTCATGGTACTGTCCGACGCTCAACCGCCAGATAAAATCATCGGGCTTCCCAGGAGACCTTCCCTCGCTCGGAGTTTGAGAAAGGCTGATTGACATACGCGCGCCCTTACCGCTCGAATCCAGTTGAGATGGCCTTATGTTAGCATACCCAACCGTCGTGACAACCGCGGCCAGATCAATCCGCAGGCTGGCCGTCACAGAGAGCCGAAGTTCCGCCGAACACCTTCAATCTGAAAATAGCGCACCGCCCGGCCGTAGTCGCGATCGATCTGAAGGCGAAGCGAGTCGATCGAGTCGAACTTCTTCTCGCCTCGAAGCCTGTGCAGAAACCTCACTCGAATCTGCTCACCGTACAACTCGCGATCGAATTCCATCACGTGGGTCTCGACTGTCACTTCCGGGTCGCCGCCGAATGTCGGCTTGTGCCCGATGTTCGTGATCGACCGCCGCCACTCGCCTTCTACAAGAGTCAGTGTGATGTACACACCATTGCATGGAATCACCGTGTTGTGAGGCTTTAGATTCGCGGTCGCGTATTGCAGCTCGGCTTTGCCGATTTTGCGGCCCTCGATCACCCGGCTCTCGATGCCATAAGGACGCCCGAGCATCCGCCTCGCAAGGTTCACACGGCCCGCGTCCAGCAAACGGCGGATCATCGTCGAGCTTACTCGATGCCCGCGAATCAAAACCTCCGGAACTTCTTCAGCGACGCGGCCCAGCCGCCGAGCAACATCACTCAACAACTCGAATCGGCCTTCGCGATTGTGGCCGAACGCGAAGCCGTGACCCAGGTACACCTCACGAGCATTCAGCTTGCCGAAAACGAATCTCAACAGGAAATCCTCCGCGCTCACCATTGACAGCTCCGGCGTGAACTGAAGCACGATCGTTTGATCGATCCCCAATCGCGCAATGCCTGACATCTTCTGCTCGAACGTCTGAAGTAGCGGCGGCGCCGTTTGCGGATGAAGCACCGCTCGCGGATGAGGATCGAAGGTCACAACAGTGGCGGGTAAATCCAATGCGCGAGCGCGCTCGACGACCCGGCTCATGATCAGTTGATGCGCGAGATGCAGCCCATCAAACACGCCAAAGGTGAGGACGCAGGGCGATTCGATGCCGGCTTCGTTTGTGTCTCGAAAGATTTTCATAGAGTCGAAACACTGAGGTCTTGCCCCGAGGGCACTAAGACATAACGGCTCACAAGACTTTGTGAACCTTAGTGACTTCGCGCCTTCGTGGCAACGTTGCTATTCCTCGACGACCAACCCGTCGTACGCAATCTCAACGCGCTCAGGCAAATGCTGACTCGTTTCGGCATGTTTGATGTCATGCGAGATATGAGTCAACAGCGCCCGTTTTGGCTTGAGCCGTTCAACGTACTCGAGAGCCTGATCCAGCGTCATGTGTGTCGGATGTTTTTTGAACCGCAGAGCATCGATCACCAGGACATGCAGACTCATAAGCCGCGAGCACGTCTCATCAGGGATAACATTGCAGTCCGTCACGTAGCCAAACTCGCCGATGCGAAAAGCGGTCACCGCAAGTTTTCCGTGAAGCACGGTCAACGGCTCGATCCTCAGGCCCATCACGTTGAACTCACCGTCGATGGTATGAGGTATTATCCGAGGCACTCCGGGATAACTTGACGGCTCAAACGCATACGCATAAATCCGGCGCAGCCCTTCCCACGTCACATCAGTCGCATAAACAGAAATCGCGCCGTCGCGAAACATAATCGGCCGCGTGTCATCCAATCCAAAACAATGATCCGCGTGCGAATGGGTAAACAGGATAGCAGCCAGGTGCTTCAAACCGATTCTCAATGCTTGCTGGCGAAAATCAGTCGAAGCGTCGATGAGAAGGTTGTTGCCCTCGTGCTCGATAAGCACCGACGTTCGCAGCCGCTTGTCACGAGGATCATCCGAGAGGCACGTTGCGCATTCGCAGCCGACCGAGGGGACTCCTACTGAAGTGCCGGTTCCGAGAAAGGTGACTTTCATCGCCCTCTCGAAATCTCCACGAAACTCATTCGCAGATCGGCGAGCACTCCGTCGAGAAAGCGATCTTCTTCGGGAGTGAGATTGCCGCTTGTCTTTGACTGAAGGATGCCGAGCATATCGATCAAGTGGCGCGCGGACTCGAGATCAACCGGCGGAGGTTCATCTCCGGGAGGTCTTATCACCCCGAGATGCATCGCGGCTTCGACCCCGAGCATGTTCGCGAGTCCCAGGAATGACGCTTCGGGCAATTGCGGATTTGCCGGACCACGCGCCTCGCTGTAGGCCTGCTCGGCGTGCGTGACCGCGGCAGCGTGCGCCGCGGCGTCGAGGGCGGGAGACGCCGCTTCTTCGGCGTCGTGCTCGGGCGCTTCGACCTCGGCGGGTGGCGGCCCGGCCTGCCTTTTCGCTTCGCTCGGAAACGAAATGACGTTGTTCGCAGCCGGCTCTTCCGCTTGTGCCAACACGTGGACGCCGTCTCCTTGCGGAGATTGCGGTTCCGATTCGTTGCCCTCGCGCGGAGTTCCGTCAGGGTTGTACTTCCTTCGGTCGGTAACTTTGAATCCTGTGTCTTCTCGTTCAGCCATATGTGCATTCACCCAGAAAAGAGATTGAGCATCCGTTGAGAGAAGTTATGCTAACACCGGACGCGAATAAGCGCGAAGACCAAAGTCAGTTAGTCCCGCCTCAGTCGAAAAATTCAACGAGTAAGAGACTCGCTTCAGGATGCGCTCATCTCTTCACGGGAACTTCCGGACGCGGCGTCGCCTTATTGCGGAATCAGTCATGAAAGTAACTTAGCTTATTGACGCTTCGCGGCGGTTGTAATAGCATCGGCCTGGTTCGCAGAACTGTGACGCCTGTTTCTTCGCGAGCGCGCCCAGTTCAAAGGAGTTCAAAATGAAAAGAAAGAGTTCACTCGCCTCGATCGTACTGGCTATTACTCTTCTATGTGCTGGTAACGTCAGTTTTACCGCGGATGCCGCAACTGGCGCCGCACCTGCGAGCATTCATCCCGCAGCCCCTGGCTGCGCCGTTGAATGCTATAACAACTACGTCATCTGCAAGAACTCGTGCGACGGAGATCCCACTTGCCTGGCACAGTGCCAGGAAGAACGTGATTGTTGCATGGTTATCTGCCACGGCGGGCAGTGCCTGACCAAATCGGCTGAGGCCCCGATAAGACTGAATGAAGTAGACGGCAGCATTCACGAAAACAGCGCGGCTGGAGCACCACCTTTGATCGAAGAACACGACGAGCCGCAACGCGGACTTGCGTCTGAACGTGTGACTGCGCATTGCTAACTACATGAAGACTCGGCTACGTACCGCGCATCTACCCGCCTCCGCCTGAGGACGCACTACAAGTTTCGGGTGTGATTAAAACTGGGACTTGTCCGAAGGCGCGTTCTTGACTTCGGATTACTCAGTCGGCTACGCGGATGACTTTCTTCTTGTGAGAGCCGCACCATGATTACGCATGGCAAGTCCCACTTTCAATAACACCCACAAGTTTCTAGCCGGTGAACCTGCCCATTGCCCTTTGCGGCATCATCTTGTAGATTCGACGCGTGGCTGACTCATCTTCCAATGAAGCGGGGGCGAAGTTCTCGGAGCTTATCGACTTGATATCGACATTGCGCGCGCCCGGCGGCTGTCCCTGGGACCGCGAGCAGACTCACCAGAGTCTCAAGCCGATGATGCTTGAAGAAGCGTACGAGGTGGTCGAAGCCATCGACGAAGGCGATGATGAAGACTTGATTGGCGAGCTAGGTGACTTGCTGCTTCAGGTAGTCTTCCACAGTCAGATCGGCGCCGAAGAAAATCGCTTCACCGCAATCGAAGTCATCGAACGCATAACATCCAAAATGATTCGGCGTCACCCGCACGTCTTCGGGGACGACAACGCCCAGACTGCCGGCGAGGTGCTCAAGAACTGGGAAGCAATAAAAGAAGCCGAGCTCGCCCAGAAGGGAAAGCGAATCGAAGAAGGGTCGATGCTCGATAGCGTTTCGACCAGGCTGCCCGCGGTGATGGAAGCGTTTCAGATGACCACAAAAGTTTCGCGCGTGGATTTCGACTGGCCCGATGTGCCGTCGGTTATCGAGAAACTCGATGAAGAAGTCGAGGAGCTCAAACAAGCTGTGTCGAGTGAGCACTCGAGTCATCAGGAAATCGCCGGAGAAGTTGGCGACCTGCTGTTCGTTGCGGTGAATGTCGCGAGGCTCCTGGGAATCGATCCCGAAAGCGCGCTGAAATCTTCGAATAGAAAATTCCGGCGCCGCTTTCGCCACATCGAAGACCGGCTTCGCGAGCAGGGACGCAAGCCGGCAGATTCGGATCACATCGAGATGGATCAGTATTGGGACGAAGCAAAAACGCGAGAGAAGGATCAATCGCAGACTGACGTAAGGGTGGGATAACTCAAAGGAGGCGGCCAATGAGGACTCTCAGAAGTTTCGCGGCAATGTTGCTGACGGCGGCCTCGGTACTCGGAGCGCCACAAGCTTCCGAGCCAGCCATCTCGCCCGCCAAGCGCGATCTCATACGACAGCTTTACACGGCGATGAAGGTCGATCAATTGGCTGAGCAGTCCGCCAGCGTCATCCTGGATCAAGTTAACAAGCAGTTGCCCCCGATGCTTTCTCAGGTATTGGGCGACTCTCTCGAGCTAAAGGGGAAGCCGCGCGAAGAGTTCGAGCGCGCCCTCATCGAGTCCTCGGACCGGGTCAACAAACGAATTAAGGAACTGCTCCCGCAGCGCCTAAAATGGGCCGAGACGATGGAGCAGATTTTCTATCCGATCTACGACAAGCATTTCAACGAACAGGAACTCAAGGACCTCGTCGCTTTCTACACGTCATCAACGGGCCAGAAGGCTATCCACGTGATGCCTGCGTTATTGAAAGAAAGCATGGAAAAGTCCGCGGAGATCATGAATCCTCGGATCGTGCAGCTAATCAACCAGGTAATGGATGAGGAAAGGCAACACATCCTGAAACATTAGTCACGTTCTGTTTGAACTCTTTCTTTCGGAGAATATTGTGCCCACCATTAATGAACTCTTTGATCTTTCAGGAAAAGTCGCTCTGGTGACCGGCGGCTCGCGTGGGCTTGGTAAAGAAATGGCGGAAGGACTCGCTGAAGCGGGCGCTGTGCTGATGCTGCTCGCTCGCCGAGAGCAGTGGCTCACGCCGACGGTCGATGAGTTTCGCAGCCGCGGCTTCAAATGCGAAGGCGCCATCTGCGACGTGTCGAACCCTGATGAAGTGCAAGCCGCCGTCGATCGAACGATCGCCGCGTACGGCCAGATCGATATTCTTATTAACAACGCTGGCGTCACCTGGGGGCAACCCATCGAAGAACATCCGCTCGAGAAGTGGAATATGGTTATCCAGATCAATCTCACCGGCGCGTTTCTGTTTTCACAAAGCGCCGGCCGCGAAATGCTGAAGCGCCGAAGCGGCAACATCATTAATGTAGCTTCGATCGCCGGGCTCCAGGGCTCGATGGAACACGGACAGCACATCGTCGGCTACGTAGCCGCAAAAGGCGGCTTGATCGCGATGACTCGCGAGTTCGCGGCGAAGTGGGCGCGGCGCGGGATTCGAGTGAACGCGATTGCTCCGGGATTTTTTCCGTCGCGGATGACTGAGAACGTGCTGGCCGAAGCTCAGCCTCAAATCGAAGCCTCAGTTCCGCTCGGGCGCGTGGGCCGCGAAGGCGAGTTGAAAGGCGTGGCCGTTTTTCTGGCGTCGCCGGCTTCGGGATACATGACTGGTCAAACAATTGTTGTAGACGGCGGCGGCACGATTGCTTAGAGGCCCCAATAACGGGATTGGTGAGGCTTCGTGTCTTCGAGACTTCGTGGCGGCTTAGTTTACTCAGAGCCCTTCGTATGAAAAAAACGTCGCTAACCCTCGTTGCAAGTTTTCTACTGGCGCTTTGCGCTGTCACTGCAAAGGCGCAAGGAAAGCTGATGGCGGGCGTGGCTAAGACAGACATCACGCCTCCCATCGGCACTCCGCTTGCCGGGTACGGAGCGCGGCGCGCGCAGCCTTCCACCGGCGTGCACGATCCCACCGAAGCGCGAGCCCTGATTCTCGACAACGGAACCGAAAAGCTCGCCCTCGTAAGCGTCGATCATCTCGGCTTCGATCACGGGATGGTCGATCGCATTCGAGCGAGCGCCTCCGCGGCTACTCAAATTTCTCCCGATCACATTTTCATCATGTCTTCGCATACGCACTCGGGCGGCGGGGCTTTCATGGAGATGCTGCCGCTGCTTGCGAATGTGCTCGCTGGAAAATTCGATCTGAAGATCCGCGCACTCTACGAACAGCGCACCGCCGAAGCGATCATCGACGCCAACAAGACAATGAAACCTGTTCGCATCGGATTTGGCGCCGGCGAAGCGAGGGGAATCTCCCGGTTCAGATCTTCGTGGCCGCCCAACGGTCCAGTCGATCCCGAAGTCGGCGTGATTAGGGTTGATTCAGCAACGACGGGAAAGCCTTTAGCGGTACTGATCAACTTCGCGGCGCACCCGACGGTTCTCGGCGCCGAGAACATGACTTTCTCCGCAGACTTCGTAGGCTACGCGCGGGACGCGCTCGAGAAAATGGCGGGCGGTGCGGCAATGGCGATCTTCGCGAATGGCGCGCAAGGCACGATCGCGCCTCATGCGTTTCAGGGCGACGACGCATGGCAACGCGCGGAGAACGTCGGGACGATTCTCGCGTCCGAAGCCTTCAAGGTTATGCTGATGATCAAGCTGCAAGACTCGGTCGACATCAAGCTTGTTCGGACGCCGCTTACGCTCAAGATCGTTCCGACCTCCGTCTTCCCGCCGGCGATGAGCTATCCGCCAGGCTATGAATCAGAGATCAATGCGATCTCCTTCGACAATCGAATCGCCTTCGTCGCGATTCCTGGCGAGTTGGGCAGCATCCTGAACTTCCAGGTCAAAGAGCGCGGCAAGATGCTCGGGTTCGAAAAGACTTTTCTGTTGGGCCTCACGAACGACGCGCTGGGTTACATCATCACCGAAGATGAATATCGTCATAAGACCTATGAATCGACGATTTCACTTTTTGGCCCTACGTTCGGAAGCTTCATCGCAAACGAATCGTTTCAGCTACTGGAGAGGCTCAGGCCAGTTGAGAAAAAGAAATCATGAGCCTTATTGTCGAACTTTCGATTTCGATGCCTCGTAACCTAGAACGACACCGCCCGTAAGGAGAATCAATATTATGGGTATTTTGTTTTTGATAGCTTCGATCATCCTCGACATAGTTGCGCTGTCGGACGTGGCGAATTCGGCGCGTGACACGACCACCAAGGCCGTGTTGATGATTCTGATCCTGCTGTTCCCGATCATCGGCGCCTCGCTCTACTTGCTGGTCTTCCGCGACAAGGGTTATTGAGACGCATCTAATCCGCGCTAACCACCCCGCGCGATCGCGCGGGGAAGCCACCCCTCCTCACACCCCCGGCGATAAAACTCGCCTCCTTTCAAAACCATCTTCACCTTTCAGTTTGACCTCGACCAACCGGGCATGTTACTTTTTATGCGTTTATGAAGCATAGTATGCGCATAATGAGGCTTTGTGATGCATAGAAACGGGACCCGGCACCAGGCGATGCTCGAGATCATAAACAGAAAGCCGATTGCGACTCAGCAGGAGCTTGCGGCGGAGCTTTCGCGGCGCGGGTTCGAAGTGAACCAATCGAGCGTCTCGCGTGACATCGTCAAGCTTGGACTCGCGAAGCTTGACGGTTATTACGCGGCGCCGAATGCTGCGTTGAACGCCGGGGCGCCGGTGACGTCGATCGACACGGCGGGCGACAACCTGATCGTGATAAAGACGGACGTTGGGCTCGCGCAGCCGGCGGCGCTCACGATCGATCGAGCCGGCATCAACGAGATCGTCGGCACGGTCGCCGGAGACGACACCATCCTGGTTGCGATTAAAAACGAGGCAGCTCAGCGCGCGGCGATGAAAAAATTAGTAAAGCTGTTCGCGCCGCCGCGGCGTGCGTCGCGTGGCGCGGCCAGACGCACGGCCGGCGCGACTCGCGCGAACCTGTGGCATCGGTGAACATCGGAGAACTCGATGGAATTGGAAAAGCAAAACGTTGACAAAGTCGTGCTCGCGTACTCGGGCGGACTCGATACGTCCGTGATACTCAGGTGGCTGAAAGAAACCTACGCCTGCGAGGTCATTTGTTTCGCGGCTGACGTGGGCCAGGCCGAAGAACTCGGCGGGCTCGAGGAGAAAGCTCTTGCGACCGGTGCGTCGAAGCTTTACGTCGAGGACCTGCGCGAAGAATTCGTGCGCGATTTTGTGTTCACCGCTCTTAAAGCGAATGCGGTCTACGAAGGCGTCTATTTGCTGGGCACGTCGCTCGCTCGCCCGCTGATCGCCAAGAAACAGATTGAGATCGCGCACAAGGAAGGCGCTCGCGCGGTTTCGCACGGAGCTACTGGGAAAGGAAACGATCAGGTTCGCTTTGAGCTGACTTATTACGCGCTCGATCCTCACATTCGAGTGATCGCGCCGTGGCGCGAGTGGCCCTTCAAATCGCGCTCGGATCTGATCGCTTATGCCAAGCAACATAAGATTCCAATCACCGCGACGAAAGATAAGCCTTACTCGATGGACCGTAACCTGATGCACATCAGCTACGAGGGCGGGATACTCGAAGACCCGTGGGCCGAGCCGCCCGCTTCGATTTTTATTCTCACGCGATCGCCCGAGGACGCTCCGGACAAGCCCGTGTATGTCGAGATAGATTTTGAATCGGGCGTGCCCGTCGCAGTGGATGGTGAAGCTCTGTCGCCCGCTTCCCTTCTCGACCGCTTAAACCGAATGGGCGGCGAGCATGGAATTGGGCGAGTCGATTTGGTTGAGAATCGCTTCGTCGGAATGAAGTCGCGAGGCGTGTATGAAACGCCCGGTGTGACGATCCTTCACTCGGCGCATCGAGCGGTCGAGTCGCTGACGCTCGATCGCGAAGTCGCGCACTTGAAAGATTCGCTCAACTCGCGCGTGGCCGAGATGATTTATTACGGTTTCTGGTACACGCCGGAGTTCGAAGCAATTCGCGCGCTGATCGACGAGAGTCAGAAGAACGTAACCGGCACTGCGCGACTCAAGCTTTACAAGGGCAACTGCACGGTCGTCGGGCGGCGATCTCCGTGCTCGCTTTACTCGGAAGAGTTCGCGACGTTCGAGCGTGACTCTGTTTACAACCAGCGCGACGCGGAAGGCTTTATCAAGCTGAACGCGTTGCGATTACGAATGAGAAAGATGGCTGAGGAAAAGAGAACCGCGGATAGAAGATAGAGAATCGAGGATAGAGGAATGATTCAGAGTTTAGCCGAAACACTTTCGCCGATCACGAAACAGCCCGGCGCTGATCTTCGACTCGTGCGCGCGGACAAGATCGCGTCGTCGACCATTAACCTGGGTCTCAGTCACGATCTTGAGATCACCACGCGCTGCGAAGCCCGCGCGGGCAACGTCGTCGTCGTGCGCACGCTCACCGACAACGCGACTTACAACACGCTCGAGCTTGTGACGGGACGCATGGCCAAGATCAATCCGGGCGATATCATTGCCGGGGTCCTGGGTTATCGCCGCGCGCTCAAGGGCTTCGTTGGCGACGTGCCGGAAAGCATCAAGGCCCACGATCGTTTGCACCTCCTCAATCTCGGCGGGCTGATTGGCCGATGCGTCGGACATCATCACAGCCTCTCGGGTGCCATCGAAGTCGAAGTGCTCGGGATGCCGGTGCGCGACAACCGAATTCTCAATATCTCGGAGGGCGCTGTTGAACTGATTGATGAACTCGACGTAACCGTCCCGTTGGTTTTGGTCGCCGGCACCTGCATGAACTCGGGAAAAACCTACGCGGCGACTGAGATCATCAAGCATCTGACCCGCGCTGGTCGTCGAGTGGCCGCGGCCAAGCTCGCGGGCGTCGCGTGCTTGCGTGACACGTTGAATATGGAGGATCACGGCGCGATCAAGACGATGAGCTTTCTCGACTGCGGGCTTCCATCAACGGTCGGCGTCACCGATCTCTCGCCGATTGCAAAGGGCGTGATCTCGAAACTCGCGGAGTCACAACCCGACTGCATAGTGATCGAACTTGGCGACGGGATTCTTGGCGGCTACGGAGTCGATACGATCTTCCGCGATCGCGAATTGATGAATGCTGCGGCGGCGCTGGTGTTCTGCGCGAACGATTTTGTCGGCGCGTGGGGAGGCCGCGAGTTGCTTTCGGGCTACGGCGTGAAGATCGACGTGGTGTCGGGTCCGGTTTCTGATTCGCAGATGGGGATGGATTATGTGAAGCGCGAGCTGGGCCTGGAAGCGGCGAATGCGGTGAATGGCGGCGAACGATTGGGGGAGTTGATTCACGCTAAGCTAGAAGAATGGAGCAAGGTCGCGGCGAAGGTTCAATCCCGTTAGGGATTACCTATCTATAGGCCGCCGTCCGAGCGGCGACGGTAGCTCCGTCAGGAGCGACCTGTCCAGTTGAACTCTATTCCGCGGCGAGAGGTGACTCCTAATGGAGTCACAGACGCTGCAACGCCACGCGGACTATAGACAGTGATCCCTAACGGGATTGACGCCCGAAAGCAGGCAGCAGAGGTGAGCCATTGATCAAGGCAGGCATACTCGGAGGATCGGGTTACGGCGGAAGCGAGCTGCTTCGCATTCTGCTGTTTCATCCAGAGGTCGAACTGAAGTTCGTCACCGCCAACGAGCACGCGGGCAAACGCGTGGACGCGGTGCACCCGAACCTTGCGAAGCTGACCGATCTCAAGTTCGAATCGATGCCCGACCCAGGCGCGCTCGACGGACTCGATTGTGTTTTTCTGACATTGCCACACGGTCGGGCGATGGAGATCGCTCCTTCGCTTCCCCGCTCCGTCAAAGTGATTGATCTGTCCGGTGATTTTAGATTGAGCGATGCGACGCAGTTCAGACAATTCTACGCTCGCGAACACACGGCGATGGAATCACAACGTGAGTTTGTGTACGGCCTGAGCGAAGTCAATCGCGATCAAATCAAAGAGGCAACGCGCATCGCGAATCCCGGGTGCTTTGCCACCGCGCTCGAATTGGGGCTTTACCCGTTAGTCGCGTCCGGATTAGTAAAAAGCAAAGTGATCGCCGACCTTAAGACCGGCTCATCGGGCTCGGGCGCGAAAGCCGCGCCAAACACACATCACCCGAAGCGAGCGAACAGCTTTTATGCATACAAAATGTTCGAGCATCAGCATCAGCCGGAAGTCGAACAGTTGCTCGCGGCGGTGAACTCGAAGTGGTCTTCAGAATGCGATCTCGTTTTTCAGGTTCACTCGCTTCCGGTGGTCCGAGGGATCTTTGCGTCGATCTACGTGACTCCGACTAAGACCATGACGCGCGACGAAGTAGGGAATCTATTTCGAGAGTTCTACGCTAATGAGTTTTTCATTCGATTGGTTGACGGCTCGCCGGACATCAACTGGGTGAAGAATACAAACTTCGTCGATATCGGTTGGGCGGCGAACGGCGATACCGTGATCGTATTCGTCGCGCTCGACAATCTGGTTAAGGGCGCCGCGGGCCAGGCCGTGCAAAATATGAATCTGATGTTTGGTGTCGAAGAGCGTGAAGGATTGGTGCTTCCAGGGAGTAATCCGTAGAGTGATCGAGCCGACTCGCACCCTCAAAGAATTTGACCGCTTGCTGCATCAGAACTATCGTTGAGGCGTGAAGGTACGAGATCTCGTAAAGCTCATTGAAAAGGACGGCTGGTATTGGATCAGAACCAACGGCAGTCACCATCAGTACAAGAACGCGACGAAGCCGGGCCTGGTTACAGTGCCCGGTAATCCAGGCGATGATCTCGCGCCAGGGACGGCGAATAACATCTTGAAGCAGGCAGGGCTAAAGCAATGAAGAAATATCTGATCATCGTGGAAGAAACCGACACTGGGTTCTCGGCTTATTCGCCTGACGTGGCGGGCTGCGGCTCAACCGGCAAAACAAGGGAAGAGGTCGAGCAGAATATTCAACAGGCCATTGAGTTCCATTTGGAAGGCCTGCGGACTGAAGGCTATGACATTCCAGAGCCGAGCAGCTATTCCACATATGTGGAAGTCGCGGCATAGACCGGGCGCTCGGTCCTGGAGCGGGACTGGATCAAGACTACCGGGTAGTAATTCATAAGCGGCAGTCTCGCTCTCTTGACCGGAAGTATGACCAGAGGTCACACTGCGATTATGAGTGTCTCAAAGGTAACTATCTCGATAGACGAATCCCTCCTGAAGCGAATTGATAGGCTGGTGAGGTCTCGCGTCTTTCCCAACAGAAGCCATGTCATTCAGCAAGCGATCGAGGAAAAGATTGCACGCATAGACAGCACGCGCCTGGCGCGTGAGTGTGCAAAGCTCCGCCCGGCCGAGGAGCAGGCGCTGGCCGACGAAGGGCTCGCGGGGGAGGTCGCACAATGGCCCGAATATTAAGAGGCGATGTGTATGGGCGGAGCTCGATCCTACAAAGGGAAATGAGCAAGCTGGTCGCCGGCCAGTTTTGATTTTGAGCCAAGACGTATTCAACGAGCGATCCGGGACTGTGATTGCGGTCGCCATCACCAGTGGTGAGCCGAAGGCCCACTTCCCGCTAACGCTCGAGTTGACATCTCCGAAGATGCCGAAGCGGTCGTGGGTGAAGATCAGCCAGGTCCGCACGTTGTCGGTGCTTCGCCTGAGTAAGCGCATAGGCCGAGCGTCATCAGAAGAGATCGCGCAAGTAATCGAGGGTCTCAACGAAATCGTCGGAGCATAACTCTGCACGGACCGGGCCGCGCACGGAACCGGGGCCCGGTTCTCTCGCGGGTAGGTGCCGCACCCGGTTATCCAAAGCTTGGTCGCGCGAAGACCAATGCTATTGATAAGAGAACGGAAGAGGACAACAATGGCGTTCAACCGGACCGAAGTCGCCGACCTTCTAGTTCGTTGTCATAGGCGGTGTTGCATATGCCACAGGTTCTGCGGAACGAAAATCGAGACGGACCACATCGTACAGCACGCGTGCGGAGGGGACGATTCCATCGAGAACGCATTGCCATTGTGCTTTGATTGTCACGCAGAGGCCCACACCTATGATCCCCGTCACCCTAGGGGGAGACGATTTACAACAGACGAGCTTCGGGGTCATAAGGAGCAATGGCTTCGCATTTGCGAAGCGCGTCCGGAGATATTTCTCCAAGCGGCACGAGATGTCGATGTTGGGCCCCTTCAAGGCCTGATCGATGAACTTGATTACAACCTGTCCATTTCTGCTCAGGTAGACGCTGGTACGCTCGGCTTTCAGTTTCGTGACAAATGGAGCGAGCCATTCGCGAGGGCGTCATTCAGATTCTAAATGGTGACCTTGCAACCGAGATTCATTCAGCCTACGGTGCCTTAAGTCGTGCTAACGAATTAACGCGCGCTTGGGTCAATCGGCACCATCGCATGGGAGCGACGGACGGCATTACACTCGACGCGGTTCTCAATGCCATTCCTCGCATAAAGAGGGCAAGAGACACGCTGCTCCGGTTTCTGCAGAGCGAACCCGAGGATTGATCACGAATGGCCCTGCGTTCGGTGCCCAACCTGGCGATCGACGCGAGCGCAAAAAGAGCGCTGATGATCGCTGTCGTTAGACGGCCTTGTCGCGTGGTGAATATCCATTGAAAACAGTTGGTATTGCAACACTCTTGCTTCTTTCGGCCCTAGCTGGCGCGACGGGAGCTTATTTCTATTTGTCCCGTCTGCAACCGCGAATCAATACCGATTGGCACCAGCTTTCACTCGGTCCATCTGCTCGCGGTGTGACCATGCATTCCGATGCTATGTTTGCCGACATATCGCTGCCTGAGATCAAACAACTTGAAGGGAAAGCCAAGTTCATACGTGACGGTGTCTCAAAGGATGAGGTCCAACTCGGCTACCTCGTAACCGTAACAGTCGATAATTTGGACACTTCGAAAATACCGGCGAAATACCGCAAGGAAAAAGTAGAACACTATAAAGGCGGCCCGGCTTTTACTATTATGCCCGTGGAGCAGGTTGTCTACGAGGCCCGGCTTGACTTCATTTTGAAGGATAAGGATGGCTTTGATCTACTTGCTCTCGCAAGTCAACCGATCAATATTTCTTCGGGCAAAGAGAACAAGTTTCAGGCCACCTTCGAACAAACAGTACCAATAAGCATTGCAAGTCGAACGGTCGAAATGGTTTTTAGTCTCTATGTAAAAGGATGTATTACTTGTCGCTGAGAGGACTTGCTTACTAGGGCGACTGACTCGGAGGGATAAGACAATGAACATGACAAAGTATATCTACTGGCAAGATGAGGAGATGTGGCTCGATATCTTGAAGAATACCCAGACTACCCGACTAAAGGCGAAACCAGAGAAGAATTGGAGGAGAATCTCAGAGATATTCATAGCGATCTTACGAACGGGAGTATCCCTTGTGTTCGGGGCGTTGCCCGACTTGAAGCGCCATGAAGCGAACGAATAAGGAGAAATAGATTTGACGACAAAACCACAACTCGAAAACCTGATCGACATCGAAGAGCAATATCAGGTCGCGACCTATAAGAAATTCCCCTTCGTCATTGAGCGCGGCGAAGACGTTTGGGTCTACACCACAGCCGGAGAGCGATACCTGGACCTTTACGGCGGGCACGCGGTTGTCTCGACGGGGCATTCGCATCCTCGCATCGTGCAGGCGATCAAAGATCAAGCCGAGCGTTTGATCTTCTACTCGAATCTCGTCTACAACGACGCGCGTGCGAGGGCCGCGAAGAAACTCGTCGAGACCGCGCCCGAGCCTCTCTCAAAAGCATTTTTCGTTAACTCAGGAACTGAAGCTAACGAGAACGCGATGAAAATCGCGCGGATGCTCACGGGCCGGAAGAAGATCATCTCGTTTGAAGGCGGTTTCCACGGGCGAACTCCGGGATCAGTCTCGGCGACCGGTTTGTCGAAGTATCGCGAGAACGTTTCGCATCTTCTCGAAGGCCACGTCTACGCCGAGTTCGGCAACATCGACTCGGTCAACGCGTTGCTTGATGAAGACACCGCAGCAATCATCCTCGAACCTATTCAATCGATGGGCGGAGTGCGAATGGCCGAGCCGGAGTTCTATCAAGCGCTCCGCGCGCGTTGTGATGAAGCGAACGCGATGCTGATTTATGACGAAGTGCAAACAGGGATGGGACGTACGGGTGAGTTCTACTTCGCGGGACGCTTCGGTGTCGTGCCGGATATGGCCGCGCTCGCAAAAGGCATCGCGAGCGGAGTGCCGATGGGAGCAGTGCTCATGACCGATGCGATCGCGAGGGAGATAAAGACAGGGGATCTCGGAACGACTTTTGGCGGAGGCCCTCTGGCCTCGGCGGCGCTCGAGGCCACAGTCGATGTGATTCGCGACGAGCGACTGCTCGAAAATGTTCGCGAGAATTGCGAGTATTTGTTTGCTGAGTTGCGCAAGATGCTGCTGGTCGAAGAAGTGCGTGGGTTGGGTTATCTCGTCGGTATCAAGTTCGCCGGTGGGAACGCGAAGCCGGTTCAGCAGGCGTTGTTGGAGAAGAAGATCATCACAGGGCTGTCGGACGATCCGAGTGTTATGAGGTTGTTGCCGCCGCTGACTTTGAAGCGAGCAGAGATAGATTTGTTTTTGGATGAGTTGAGTGGAATTGCGATGGGCTGATGGGGCAACTCCGCGTGCTCTGCGTCCTCCGCGGTTGAGCACTTCTTAACCGCTGAGGGCGCAGAGGACGCAGAGGATTTTTTTCAACGACATTTTGAACGCAATGAACCTGAGAGGAAAAGACTTTCTGAGCACCGCGGACTTCACTACGGATGAGCTGACGTCGTTTATCGATCTTGCGTCGAAGATCAAAGCCGGCGATTACCGCGAGCGCCCGCTTCAAGGCAAGAGCGTCGCGCTCGTGTTTTTCAATCCGTCGCTTCGCACTCGCGCGTCGATGGAGATCGCCGTCTACGACCTTGGCGGTAATCCGGTCACTCTCGATGTTGGTAAGGGGACGTGGAGTCTCGAACATCGCGAAGGCATCGTGATGGATTCGGACAAAACCGAGCACATCAAGGAAGCCGCGCGAGTGTTGTCGCGATACGTGGCTGGTATCGGCGTGCGCGCGTTTCCCGAAATGAAGAATTACGAAGAGGAAATGACCGATTCCGTGGTGCGAGGTTTCGCCGAGCACAGCGATGTCCCGGTCTTCAATCTCGAATCATCTCGGCATCATCCGTTTCAGGCGCTCGCGGACGCGATGACGATTCGCGAGAAGCTCGGCGGGTTTTCGCATCAACCGGTCGTGCTTTCGTGGGCTTATCATCCCAAACCCTTGCCAATGGCCGTGCCGAATTCGTTTGCGTTGATTGCGGCACAAATGGGATTGGATCTTACAATCGCTTGTCCCGCGGAATACGATCTCGGAGACGAAGCGATGACCGAGATCGAAGCCGGTGCGAAATCAAGCGGCGGCCGAGTGAGAATTTCTCGGGATCAGCGAGACGCCTCCAAAGGCGCGCGGATAATCTACGCAAAGAGCTGGGGCTCGAAGCATTACTACGGCCGCGCCGAAGAGGACATCGCGCTTCGGCAAAAATACAAACACTGGCGGATCGACGGTGAGGTGATGCGCTCAACAAACAATGGCTGGTTCATGCATTGTCTTCCGGTTCGCCGAAACGTCGTTGTTACCGATGACGTGTTGGACGGTCCGCATAACGCTGCTATTGACGAAGCTGAGAATCGCTTGCACGTGCAGAAAGCGGTGCTGGCGAAGATACTTTAAGTGCTGAGTGCTGAGTGCTGAGTGCTGAGACTCGGGAGGTTCAATCGCGAGGATTCGGGCACGGCACTCAGCACTCAGCACTCAGCACTAGGAACTATGATCAACGAACGGCTCGATCTACTCCGCGAAGCGCTGCCTTACATTCAGCGTTTCAAAAACAACATCTTCGTGGTCAAGCTCTCGGGTAAGGTCACCGAAGATCAGGAGCAGCTCAACTCTCTCGCGGAAGAAATAACCCTGCTTCAACAAGTGGGCATTCACGTCGCAGTGATTCACGGCGGGGGCAAACAGCTCACGACGGTAGCCGAACGGCTGGGCATCGCTCAACGCATCGTGAACGGCCGGCGAGTCACCGACACCGAAACGCTCGAAGTCGCAAAGATGGTTTTCGCCGGCCAAATCAATCTCGATATCCTCTCTGCTCTGAGGCGGTCGGGCTGCGAGACGGTTGGCCTGTCCGGAATAGACGGAAACACCATTCGCGCAAAGCGCCGAGAGATTCAGGATGTGCTGAATCAGGAAACCGGGGAAGTTGAAACAATAGACTTCGGCCACGTGGGCGACATCGTCGAGATAAGTGTACGTTTGCTGAAATTACTGCTCGAGAATGGATACGTGCCGGTCATGTCGTCGCTCGGCGCGGACGAGCAGGGTAACATCTACAACATCAACGCGGACACGATCGCCGCAGAGATTGCGGTTCACCTCCAGGCCGAAAAGCTCATTCTGCTGACTGATGTCGATGGCATTTTGCTGGACCGTCACGATCCGTCGTCAAGATTATCGCGACTGACCGCCGATGAAGCCGAGCGGCTCGTGCGAGAGCGTGTTGTTTCCTCGGGCATGCTTCCAAAGATCGCCGCGATCGCTCACCTGATTCGCCGCGGCGTTCGAAGCGCGCACATCATCAACGGCTCAAAGCGAAACGCGCTGCTCCACGAAGTCTTCACCGACGAAGGCGCCGGCACGATGATTACGAACTGACCACTGAGTCCTATCGAGACTGCCTCGAAGCAACCTTGAGGTTATACTGTGCACGAATTCTCTTTGAGGAGGAACCGTGATGACGCGAGCCGTTCAATTCGCAAGACTCTTTCTGGTGGCGGCGGCCATCTGCCTGTCACTGCAGCCAATCGGCCAGGCACAAACACAAAAACCCAACGACGAACCGTTCGTCGCGGATTACTACTACAAAGCGAAGTGGGGTTACGCCGACGAATTCATCCGACTGTTCAAGAAGAACCACTTTCCGATACTCAGAAAGCAAATCGAAACCGGAAGAATCCTGAGCGTGACTGCGGCGGCGCCACGGTATCACGCGACCGAAGACGGGCGATGGGATTATCGCGTGACTATCGTCTTCAAGAACATGGCCGCCGCGTCCGATCAGGCGAGTGAGGAGCCGATAATCAAACAACTCTACCCCGATCAAGAGACATTCAAGCGCGAGGAGCAGCGAAGGTTCGAGATTCTGCTCGCGCACTGGGACGTGCCGGTCGTCAACGTTGATTTGATGAAATGAGTCTGCCCGGCGCCTTTGTGTTTTGGTGGCAAATACCGGATAGCCACGAAGACCCAAAGACACCAGGCAGCTCGAAGATTCAACCGCCGCGAGTGCTACTGCGCGGGTTCCGCGTGCGGAACGGCCCGGAGATATTCATAAATCGCCTCGATGTCGTCGTCCGTGTATTTCGCGAACGCAGGCCACGGCATCACCTGAAGCAGCGGTCCGAATTGCGGGTGGCGATTCTTGAAGTCCTTCCCCGTTCGCATTACTTCAGTGAACTGCGCGAGCGTCAGTCCAGCCGGCAGCCCCTGAGCATTTGGCGTGATGTTAGCGGAAACGAACGGGCCGAACTGGGCGCCTCCGGCTAGATAGTTAGTTGTATTGGTCTGTTCAGGCTGCCCGAAGAACGGGTTTCCGCCCGCTGCGAATTCGGGGTTGGTGTGGCAGCCGACGCAATTTGTGTTGACGATGTAGCTTCCCTCGCCAACGGTCTTCTTATCTTTTCCGGTCAGGTTCAGCGCAACCGGCGCGATGGCGAGCCCCCGCTTCCAAACCTTTTCCGGCAGGCTGCTATCGTTTGCAGTCACGTCCTGGGCTCGGGTCGAGCCGGCCACTACCAAACTGAAAACTAGTCCCGCGACTGCGATACTGGTCATAAGCATTCGTTTCATTGTGATATTCTCCTTTCGTCGTGAGACCTGCAGGGGTCTCGATATGACCCTCGAGTGCGGTTTGATCCGATATCGAGGTTTGATCTCAATTTGCCTTCGTAGGATATGGCGAGAAATTCTTCACTATCCCATCACGGTTCTGGTATTTTTTTCGAGCGCCACCTACTTAAGGGCGATCGATTACTAACGGTGCTATAATCCGCGTATTCTTTTCGGCCTTTGCCGGTAGTGGAGTAGAGTCATGGCATCCTCACAAGTCGAAGTGACTCAACTGCTCCTGGATTGGGGCAACGGAGATAAGGCGGCGCTCGACAAGCTGGTCCCTGTCGTCTATCAGGAACTGCGCCGATTGGCCCGTCATTACATGCGGCGCGAGCGCCCAGGCCACACACTTCAAACTTCAGCTCTGGTTAACGAAGCTTACATGCGGCTTGTTGATTACGAGCACATGCGTTGGCAGAGCCGCGCGCACTTCTTCGCGGTGGCAGCACAGGCGATGCGCCGCATACTCGTCGAGCACGCGCGAAAGCGACACTTCGCAAAACGAGGGGGCAGCGCGATCAGGGTATCGTTCGATGAGGCGGCGATGGTATCTGAAAAACAGGCCGCTGACTTGATAGCGCTAGATGATGCGCTGACAAGCCTCGAAGCGATCGATCCGCGAAAGAGCCGGATCGTCGAACTCCGTTACATCGGCGGACTGAATATTGAAGAGACAGCCGAAGCGCTTGCAATTTCTCCGGCCACAGTTCAACGCGAATGGAGATCGGCAAAAGCATGGCTTTATCGCGAGATCAAGCAAGGCGAGACGATAGATGAGGCCTGATCGCTGGCGACAAATCGACGAAATCTTCCAGGCGGCGCTCGATCGTGGCGCGGCCGATCGCGCTGCGTTCCTTGATCACGCCTGCGCGAGTGATCCCTCACTGCGAAGCGAAGTTGAAGCCTTGATCGATTCTCACGAGAAGGCCGGCAGCTTCATCGAAGCACCGGTGTTCGAAGCGGCCGCGGAACTCGTGGAAGATTCGGGAACTGAATCGCTGATCGGCCGGGCTATTGGGCCGTACAAGATTTCGGCGAAACTGGGCGCCGGCGGAATGGGAGTGGTTTATCTGGCGGAGGACTCGCGCTTCGGCCGCAAGGTCGCGCTGAAGCTGCTCCCGGCTCAGTTCACATCCGATGAGAATCGACTGCGCCGATTCCAGCAGGAGGCTCGCGCCGCCCTCGCGCTGAATCATCCCAACGTCATCACCATCTTCGAGATCGGCCGCCACGACTCGACTCACTTCATCGCCACCGAGTTCATAGATGGACATACGCTAAGAGATCGCCTAAAGGGCAGGGGTCTCGGCGTCAACGAAACGCTCGACATTTCTATTCAGGTCGCCGCCGCGCTTTCGGCGGCGCACGAAGCGCACATCATTCACCGCGACATCAAACCGGAAAACATCATGCTGCGCCGCGACGGATACGTGAAGGTGCTGGACTTTGGACTCGCCAAGCCCAGCGAAAGGCAGTCGGCTTCGCCTGAATCGACTACGGCATTCATGAGAGTAGACACGGATCCGGGCACGGTGCTCGGGACTGTGAATTACATGTCGCCCGAGCAGGCCCGGGGACTCGAAGTCGATGAACGCTCCGATATCTTCAGTCTGGGAGTGGTGCTTTTTGAAATGCTCGCGGGCCGAACGCCGTTCGAAGGCACGACACCGAATGACGTGATCGCTTCTATACTCTCCAAAGAACCACAACGAATCACCCGCTATGCAAACGAAATCCCCGACGCGCTGGAATGGGTAGTAACCAAGGCGCTGGTGAAGGACAAGACGGGCCGCTATCAGACCGCAGCCGAATTGCTCGCCGATCTAAAGAGACTGAAGCAACGGCTGGACTTTGAAAATCTCGAGACGTCGCCTGACGTCGCGCCGAGCGCGGGACCGGCGAAGTCGACCTCGCTGATGCAGATCGCCGATACCGGCCCGGAACCGGGTTCCGAAACGGGGCAGGTTGCGAATTCGCCGACAATGTCGAGCGCCGAGTATCTCATCACTCGCATCATTCGACACAAGAAGGCGGCCGCGCTAACCTCGGCCGCGTTGATTCTCATCATCGCAGTCGCGGCATGGCCGCTGTACAGACTTGTTGGTACGGGCAAGCCTAACAGCACTTTCGAAAAGATGAAGGTGACGAGGCTTACGACAAGCGGAAATGTGTCGCAAGCGGCGATCTCGCCCGACGGCAAGTACGTGGCATACGCAACCACATCGGGGGGACAACAGAGCATTTGGCTCAAACACATTCCGACTTCCAGCGATGTTCAGATCGTCGCGCCCACCAAGGCCTTTTATCATACCGATTTGGTTTTCTCTCCGGACGGCAACTACGTCTATTACGTTCAAAACGCATCGGCCAATCCGGTGAATGCGCTTTACCGAATACCGGTACTCGGCGGTTCGCCGAAAAAAGTGAGAGAGAGAGTACACGGCGGGCTGTGTTTCTCGCCAGACGGCCAACACATCGCACTAATTCGTTGGAGGCCCTCGAGCCACAATAACGACGAGAGCGGTGGAGCGAAGGAACTGCTTATCGTCAATGTGGATGGTTCCGGTGAACGAAGACTTGCCGAGCGCAAGGTCCCTTTGATGTTGGACAACCCGGCATGGTCTCCTGATGGCCGCGTTATCGCCTGCACGCTTACTGATACAACCGACAACGGGGCCACGGTTTTGCAGGTGCGGGTGGATGATGGATCCCAAAAGACGATTTCTTCGAGGAAATGGTTTAACACCGGTCATCTCGAGTGGCTGCGGGATGGAAGCGGGCTGATTCTTTCGGCATCCGAGTCACTATCGAGCCCCAGTCAGATATGGCAGCTTACAACCGCGGATGGTGAAACGCGCCGAATAACGAACGACCTGAATCGCTATGAACACGTAAGATTAACCGCTGATTCGAATACTCTGGTGGCTGTTCAGGGCGACCAAGTCTCGAACATCTGGATTGCGCCGGGTGGAGACTCGAGCCGCGCGAAACAAGTGACGTCGGGACTGGGAAAAGCCGGCGCGGGCAGCATCATAACGATCGCCGGTCTCATTCGCGGCGACTGCGGCGGCGGAATCTCATGGACGCCCGGCGGACGAATCGTCTATCACTCCATGTCGAGCGGAAAAGCAGACATTTGGATAATGGATGCGCCGGGAACAAATCAACGTCAACTCACAGCCGACGCCGGGTTCAATTTCTATCCGTCGGTTTCCGCCGACGGACGCCACGTCGTGTTCACTTCCGATCGACACGGAGTCCCCGCGATATGGAGAATGAACATAGACGGAACAAACCCGATAGCCTTAACCACGGATTCGGGAACGTATCCGAGATGTTCGCCGGACGGGAAATGGGTTGCGTATTACGCCGGCGGCTCAGGCAATAACGCAATCATGAGAGTCCCAATTGAAGGCGGTGCAACTGAACAGTTGACCAGTCAAAACGGTGGGGGCGCGCGACCTGACTACTCGCCCGACGGAAACCAATTTGTCTGCAATTATGTCGCGAGCAATGCCGCGGATTGGTTTGTGCAGATGGCGACGATCGCCGCAAACGGCGGAGAGCCGTTGAGATCGTTCAACATCTTCACATTGGATCTGGTGCGCGAGATTCATTGGACGTCCGACGGGCGCGCGTTGACTTACATCGAGACTCGCGACGGCGTATCGAACATCTGGGGCCAGCCCATAGAAGGCGGCCCGCCAAAGCAACTCACTGACTTCAAGTCTGATCTGATTTTTTCGTTTGATTGGTCGCGCGACGGAACGCTCGCTTGCGCCAGGGGGACTCAGAATGCGGACGTCGTGTTGATAAGCGGATTCAGATAGCCGGTCCGTCAATATGCAGATCGTCCTGCCAACGGACTTGCTCAGGCTCCTCGACCGGCGCTATCTCGAGATTGACGACAATCGGCTGTTGTCCGCTGCGCACCAGCACACATTCGAGCGAGTCATCCGCGCTTGCGTTGATCTCCTGGTGAGGCACATAAGGCGGCACGTAGATGAAATCGCCCGGCCCGGCTTCGGCGGTGAATTCGAGATGATCGCCCCAACGCATGCGAGCTCGGCCTTTGACAACGTAGATCACACTCTCGAGTTCACCGTGATGATGAGCGCCGGTCTTCGCGTTTGGATGAATAGTCACGGTCCCGGCCCAGAGCTTTGAGGCGCCGGCTTGCGCGTGAGTGATCGCGGCCGCTCGATTCATTCCCGGTGTTTGAGGCGTGTTGCTGTCGAGTTCGCCCGCGCGAACAATGCGCACGCCGTGATGTTTCCACTTTGCGTTGTCATCAGACATATTCGGATTCTCTGCCAACTGAAAAACCTGAGCAAGCCTCTGGCGGCGAGTCACCGGGGGCCGGGACTCGTGGTATACTCTTGCTCCACATGGAAAAAGTGCTCAAAGTTTTCAGCAGCTTTGAAGAAGCCGAACGAGCCGACGACGAGTATTACGCTTCGCTGTCTCCGCAGCAGCGCGTCGATCTTCTGCTCGACCTCATAGCTGCATACAGGGAGTCGCTGGGTGAAGCTGGACAGAAATTTGAGAGAGTTTATCGAGTTGTTGAACTCTCAAAAAGTTGACTTCATCGTCGTCGGCGGTCATGCGGTTGCATTTCACGGCCATCCGCGCTTCACCGGCGATATCGACTTCCTCTTGCGCCCCTCTCACGAAAACGCTGGACGCCTGATTGCTGCGGTAAAGGAATTCGGATTCGCGGAAGTGAGCCTGTCGGCGGAGGATTTCATGCGGCCGGACATAGTGGTTCAACTCGGGTATCCTCCAAATCGCATCGATCTTTTGACATCGATATCGGGCGTGGACTTTGAAGAGGCGTGGGTTACGCGTGCAGCGGGGGAACTCGACGGGCTTCCAGTTTTCTTTCTCGGTTTGAATGCGCTGTTGAAAAACAAACAAGCCTCCGGACGCGACAAGGATCGTGCCGATGTCAGTAAGCTTTTGGCTGTGGATGAAAAGACGAAACCTGCTTGAAGCTCCCACCATCATCAGCTCAGTTCCGCTCGCGCCTTGAGCAACGCTTCCCGCACGCGTTCCGGCGACGTACCTCCAACTGATTGCTTGCCCGCCAGTGACGATTCCAATCTCAGCGATTCATAAAGATCTGTTTCAAACACGTCAGAAAACTGAACGAATTCCTCGATCGGAATTCGTTCGAGCGATTTGTCCTGCTCTATCGCATGCATCACAACTTGCCCGACAATCTCATGCGCCTTTCGAAACTCGAGCCCTTTTCTCACAAGATAATCCGCAAGGTCAGTCGCGTTTGAATAACTCTGCGCCGCAGCTTCGCGCATTCGTTCGGGCTTCACACTGATATTTCTGAGCACCGTGGCCATCACTTCAAAACAGCCGCCAAGCGTGTCGATCGTATCGAACAGCGCTTCTTTGTCTTCCTGCATGTCTTTGTTGTACGCGAGGGGCAGCCCCTTCATAGTCGCCAGCATTGCCGCGTGATGACCGAAAACTCGCCCCGCTTTTCCGCGGATCAATTCGAGTGAATCGGGATTCTTCTTCTGCGGCATCAAGGACGATCCGGTCGAGACGGCATCGGAAAGCTCGATGAACCCGAACTCCGCGGTCGAATAGATGATCAAGTCTTCGGCAAGCCGGCTCAGGTGCATCATCGCGATTGCCGCCGCGCCGATGAATTCAATCACGAAGTCACGGTCGCTTACGGCGTCAACGCTGTTCTCGCATATGCCATCAAAGCCCAGCCGCCGCGCCATCATTTCGCGATCGAGCGGAAAGCCCGTACCCGCCAACGCCCCCGCGCCCAGCGGCAACTGATTGACGCGCGAATGAACGTCTAACAACCGCGCGCGGTCCCGCTTCAGCATTTCGTAATAAGCGAGCACGCAGTGCGCGAACAGAATCGGCTGGGCGCGTTGAAGATGTGTGTAGCCGGGGAGGACGACTTCGCGATTCGCTTCGGCAAGATCAATCAGCGCGCGCTGAAGTTCACGGATCAACTCGCGAGTCGCATCGATTTCGCCTCGCAGAAAGAGCCTCAGGTCGGTCGCAACCTGATCGTTGCGGCTGCGGCCCGTGTGTAGCTTATAACCCGGGTCGCCGATTGCCGCGACGAGCTTGGCCTCGACGAAGCTGTGTACATCCTCGGCATCATGGTTCTCGAGATAACCCTCGTCTTCCTTTGCCGCTCGCAGAATTTCGGTGAGCCCCCAGGCGATCCTCCGAGCTTCCGCCTCGGTCAATATGCCGGCGGCGGCGAGGGCTTCGGCATGCACGCGGCTGCCTTCGATATCGGCTTCGATCAAGCGCCGGTCGAAGTGGAATGACGAGTTAAACTTTGCGAAATCGGCGTCGGCTTCGCCTTTGAACCTGCCTCCCCAAAGTTTCATGGGTTGCAGGATACTATGGCGAACAACGTGAACAAAATGCGGATGGGTCCCGCCGGCCGTCTATTTCTTTTTTCCTGGCTTCGCTCTTGGCGGCAGTTTCTTGTGGATGATTTTCGCAGCAAGCCGTCTCACACGCAGATGAGAGGGATCTATCCGATTCGCTTCGTACTCGACCGCGACAGATTTCCCATTCTCATCAAGCTCGTGGATAGTGAAGCCTTTATGGTCGGCGTGAACGCTCACCGGCAGCACACCGTGTAGCCCGTCTTCAATGTAGGCTCCATCATAGCGTCCTCTCTCAGGCGAATAATTCAGTATCCAAAGACGAGTGAAATCGATCGGACCTTCGGTCGCCAGGTTCTTCATGAGCGCGATGTAGTTGTCTTTCATCTCGCCCTTTTTGGTTTTGCTCTGATCAAAGACGACCCACCCGGTGAACCTTCGCCCTTCGCCCTCGAGATAGAGTATTTCGTCGGGCGTGTCGAGTTGCACCTGTTGCGCGCCGACCCATCCCGAGCGCAGGACTTCGGTTTCGGGCAATCGAATCTGATACCAGATGACGGTCCGCGTTTCGGGTTCTTCGGCGTCTTCGCTGTCGGCGTCCTGTTGTTTTTCGGGTTTGACCGTCGTGCGAGTCTTGCCGACGATTTCCACCATCGTTCCGCGGCTCAGGTAAGTGGCAACATCGCCGCCGGGATCGATGCGCAGCCTTGTTTGGACTTTCAACCGTCCGATCCCCTGTGAAGAAATCGACTTGGATTTCTCATAGAGATCGGTGGCCTTATCGACCACTGACTTGCTTATTACGTGGCGAGCTTCAATCCAGCCCTCGACTGCGCTCTTCTCTTTGGTCCTGACCTTGTACCACTCGGCGGTCCGCGTAGGGGTTTTCACCTGTGCCTGGTCGAGAATGTCGAGCTTGTCTCCGCGCTTCACCTCAGCAAGTTCGAGCGCGACCGTGGCCGTGGACGAGCGAATCTTCTCTTTGGTGGCGATCACGATTCCCTCGTCGATCTTTGAATCGCTGGAGAGAAACCCGCACGCGTTGAGCGATAGGGCTATAACTCCGGCCGTGCAGCTAACAACGACCCGCTTGATGAAAATTGATTCTTGCATGCGATGGCTTGGATTTGATTCAAACTATCGGAGGGGGTTCGTCGTGTCAAGCGAGGCCGCTGAAGGCAGGCGATGCAAGCAAAGTCTTTGACTGGCCGAGAGCGCGGGCACGCGGCCCGCACTCTCGCCGTACATTGATTCGAAAGCGCGCCATTGCTCACTTCATAGCGACGCTAGATTCTCGTGGCTGGTTATGCCGAGGCGATTTACTTCGGGGCCATGCCTTCGAGTTCCCCAAGGATCGAACGCACCTTTGCGGCGTCCTTCATTCGCCAGGCACTTGCAAGCTCCGCCACCTTCTTTCTCATGCTCTCGTCGCTGCCAATCGAACATTTCGATTTCGGATCATTCCACAGCAGGCCGTTATTGATTATCTCTTCGGGATGACCCTCATAGGCGATCAGGGGATCCTTCGCGGCCATCTCAGACAGATGCTTGAGGCAGTTAGCAACGCCTGACGGGACGCCCTTCATCGCGGTTGTTTTCTTCTTGCGCCGAACCGGTTTCTTCGCGGCGGGTTTTTCGGCCGGCGCTGCCGCCATCGTAGGCGCGGGTGGCGCAGGCTTGGCCGGCGCTGCTTTTGATTTCTTTGGCGCCGCTGGCTTGTTTGCATTCTGAGCTACAGCCTGCGGTGAAGCTTCGAGAGACAGCGCCAGAACTGCGGCTGCGGTAATTCCGAACATCACGAGTTTCGATCTCATATGGAAACCTCCGTTGGTGTGCGTAGACCGCGCAGTCGTCGCGCGGCCTTCGTTGGGGAAGGCAGAATACCGAAAAGAATTGAACTCATAGTTCGTCGACAACGTCCACGCGTCTCGCATTATACGATTAAATACGCGCGATGTCAGGCAAGTTCGAACACTGTCATCGCTTCTTCATTCGCTCGATCGCCTGGCGGAAGCTCTCACGCATATCGTCGAGTTGCCCCGCAAGTTGATTGACTTCATCGCGGAGATATTCATTAGGGATCCATTTCGCGAGTAGCGAAGTGCGATCGCGCGCGGGCGCGCTCAATTCACCAACGCTCCAACGCGCGGCGGTCCCGGTCAAGTCATCGACACGATTGCCAAGGATCAGTCCGAATACGAATCCCCCACCCGCGGCAACGACGACTGAGATCAATCCGACAACGAATAGTGTTACGCGGACGGACCGGCTCGCGCCTTCGATTTCCCTGGACGGACGTGCAACGCCTATTGCTCCGATCGCTGATCCGTCCAACGATTTGATCGGCTGCCATGTGACGTTGTACTCGCGATCGCCCTGCTGAAGGACTTCTTCAGTCTTTGTGATGTCGTGCAAAGCACCGGCGAGCAGCGGCGCGCTCTCGCTGCCGGGCGGAATGCTAGACGCAACGACTGCGCCAGCGAGTGCGATCAAGCCCCCTGCGTCTTCTTCTTGTCCGCGAGCGAGCGTCTGTCGAACCTCGGCAACAAGCGGCGTTTGCAGCGAGTTCGCAACAGCGCGGGGCTTGTAATATGTATTGAGCATTTGACCGATCAGCACGACCCCAACAATCCGCCCGCCGCTGAATATTGGCGCACCCGCTTCGATCATCAGGGCTTCATCGTTAACTGATCCGTCAGCGAGCCGAACCGGCGCCGTCTTGTCCAACCCCAGCCGGGTGTAACGTTCACCGCGTTCGATCACGGAAGACGCGACGGGCAGGTTACCTCCCGTAATCACGCGCTCGGCCACGGGGTTTTTATCATCGGGCCCGAGAAGAGTCTCGCCCGGGGCAGGCTTGTCGTTATGGCGAGCGATGACCCGGCCAAGCGGATCGGTCACTATCACCAGGTCAAGCGACGCATCATTCTGTGTTCTTGGAAGAATATCCTGCAGCCGAGCCAACGCGCCTGCGCTGTTGCGATCCGCGCTATCGGTGCTGACCAGGGCGCGGCTTGCGATATCGACCGCGAGCATTTGAGCGACACCGCGCAACTCGACAATTCGCTTTTCGCAAAGCGAAGCGGCCGCGCGTGAATCGCTTCGCAGTTGATCGAGAGCCTGCGTGCGTGCGTGATTCGAGACCTTTGAGAGGACTAGCAGTGAAATAATCAGAATGGGGAGAAAGGCAGCGGCCGCGGTGAGTGCTCCAATCTTATAGCTCAGTCGCATAAAAGCCCGCAGTCCGTGGTCTGAGGCCCGTCGTCCGGCACGTTAACTGTCGGCTGCTTGCTACGGACTACTGACCACGGACTACGGACCACTTTTACTTCGCATTCTTCGCGCAACGGAACCCAACCTTTGGATACGGCTGGCTCCCGTCAAGATATCCGCGATACGTGGCGTCGTGAATCTTGTTCCCGTCATAAGCTCCGCCGCGAATCACGCGATAGGTGATGGATGGATCAAGCTCGGGTGTGCTCTCGGTGTTTCCTGGATAGAGGCTGAATTCGTCAGCGACCCACTCCCAGGCATTTCCGATCATGTCGACGACGCCGGAAAGGCTCGCGCCTTGCGGGTACGAGCCGACCGGTTTCAGTCCGGCGGGGTATTGGGCAGCGGTTGCCTTGTCGGGCTTCGATCCGATGTTGGCGGCATCCGGGCGCCAATCACTGCCCCAGGGATATATTCGAGCTTCGGTTCCGCGAGCCGCGGCTTCCCACTCCGCTTCGGTCGGCAGCCGCTTGCCGACTGATGCGGCGTAGTCGGCGGCGTCCTGCCACGTGACTCCAGTCACCGGCGCGTCGCCGCGGCCTTCGGGATAATTCGCTCCGGTCCAGTTGCTCGGTGGTTTATGCCCGGTCGCATCGACGAACTTTTTGTATGCGGCATTTGTTACTTCCGTTTTGTCTATGAAGAAGGCAGCGACGTCGACTTTGTGCTCAGGTTGTTCGAGCGGATCACGTTTGTCCTGACCAACGACATAGGTTGCCGCGGCTACACTCACCATACCTTCGGGCACGGCGGGCGCTGCTGGTTTCTCGGGCGGCGGCGGTGGCGCCGGTGCTGGCTGCTCAGCCACAGGCGGAGGCTTTGGCGCAGGCCTGGCGCGTCCGGCCAGAAACCACCAGGCGAAAAAAACTGCCGCGCCGATGATAATCACCGCCACAACAGCCGAGGCGATGACGACGCCGGTTCTTTTTTCCGTCGGCGGCTGCGGCTCAAGCGGGGCCGACGGAATCACCTCGTGCTGCTGAGCCAGTTCGCGCGTCGCAGTCGGACTCATTGCGCCTGGACCGGACTCAGTTTGCCACGCGCTCATCTCTCGAGTAGCTTGCATCTCGTCGGCTGAGACGTTGCCGATTGCGGGCATTTGTCGCGTGGGCTGAATTTCTCTCGGTTGTTTGGGCGCAACAAATTCTCTCGTCCTGACGTCATCTTCGGCCGGCACGGCAGGTGGGATGGGAGTTGGTTGCGCGCGAGAGGAGAACACCTCCGTCTTGCTCTCGGCGCTAATCGAATCGTCCTCGGATTCAGCTCCGAACCCTGCGGTTATTGGTTTCTCGGGAGTCGGCTGTCCGGGCCACGCCGACATTTCAACTGTAGGCTGCGCCTCGAAGGTTCGCCGGCCGGCCGCCTCAGCGCCGAATTCTCCGGTCGCTGGCAGCGGAAGATCACCGGATGTTTGCGGCTCAGTTTCACGCTCCTCAACGGGACCAGTCACCCGCCCCATCTGCATCACTTGTGTCGGCGTTTGCTGTTCCGATCGAGAACCCGCTGTTCCCGGCAGCACGCTGGTGTCGAGAGTTCGCTTCCGCGCTGACTGGTCTTCAGAGCCGGGGCCGCCAAACACAATGGTGTTGGCTCCCGATTCAACATCCGCATCTGGTGTTTTCGGAAGATGTTCATCGAGATCAGGCAGAGTATCGGACTTTAGCGGCGGCTGAGGAATCGGCCGATCGACAACGGTCTGCGGAGAATAAGCCTGAGCGAACGGCGCTTGACAGACGCGGCAGACTCGCGATCCAACCGGGCTATAGCTGTTGCAAGCGCTGCACAGCATCGCCGATCCGCCAAACGGCACCTCTTGTTGAGTGTAGACGGCCGATCCGCAAGCCTTGCAATAGAGCGAACCGGTATCGAGTCTCTCGCTGCACGAAGGGCACGTCGCTATCGACGTGGCCTCTGAATCCTGAGGTGATTTACCGGCGGCGCCGTCCGTGAGATCTTCGCCACAGCGCAGGCAAGTCTCCGTTCCGGGGCTTGTCGGCGCTCCGCAACGCGGGCACGCGACTCCGATCGAATCGCGCCGCGCCGCCTGAAGCGGCTCTCCGCAAGCCTTGCAGTAGGCCCACGAGGGTTGAATCGCGGTCGCGCAACTCGGGCAGGTATGAAGCTCGCTTGTTACACGCGGACGATCCGTGAGCGCCTCACCGCACCATTTGCAATAGTGCAGACCTTCCGCAAAATCGACGTTGCATTTTTCGCAGTACATAAGAAGGCGTTGGGATTGAAAGATAGGGGCCGGACGCCAGTCCCCAACTCCCATCACCAACTCTTAAACTAATATCACATTTCGCGTTCTACGATGAAGCGAGGTACGCTCAATAGCGCCTGGCGATAAGTGGACGGCGGGAAGATGCCGAGCGACTCGATTGCTTCGTTGGCGTAACGTTCGGCTTCGGCGCGCGCGCGAGCCAGCGTGCCCGTGTCGCGGATAAGGCGAAGAACGTCCTCGCGCCTTACGGAATCGAACTCGCGTTCTTTCATGACTGTTTCAATCATCCGTCTGTGATCGGGATCGCCTTCTTCCATCAAGTAGATTAGCGGCAGTGTGAGTTTGCCTTCGCGGATGTCATTGGCGACCGGCTTCCCGAGTTTGGCCTCGGTCGAAACAAAATCAAGAACGTCATCGATCAACTGAAACGCTATGCCTACCGATAAACCGTACCGGGCAAGCGCTCGCCGTTCATCGCGCGTGCCGTCCGCAACGATGGCGCCCACCTCCGAGCATACGCTGAACATGCAAGCCGTTTTGCGGCGCACGATGTCGAGATGCTCTTCCTCGGTTATATAACTGTTACCAACGAGCGAGAGCTGAATGATTTCCCCCTCGACCATCATGCGAGTCATTCTGGTAAGCGAATCTAGAATGTCGAAGCTTCGCTCGCGCAGGCTCATATCGAAGGCTGTCATATAGAGCCAGTCGCCGATCAATACTGTGCGATCGTTTCCCCATCTTACATTGGCAGATGCACGCCCGCGCCTGACTCGAGCCTCGTCGATTATGTCGTCGTGGACCAGAGTGGCGGTATGAAGCATCTCCATAACCGCACCCATACGGATCGCCGCGGGCGACACATCTCCGCTCACGAGTCTTGAGGCGAGGAGTAGAAGAGCAGGACGAACTCGTTTCCCGCCGCCTTCCTGCAGATAGCGGGCTACGGATGAAACCGGCGCGGAGGCTTCGGAGATGCTGCGGTCGAATTCCTCCTCGACGAGCGACAGATCGCGGTGCACCAGCGCGAAGATTTCTTCCGGTGTCATAAGCGAATCTTCGGCTTCCGGCACTCGCAGTTGGCTCTGCATGGGGTATCTCGAATTGAGCAGTTCTTCAAGTGTAGGTGCATCATCGCGTCAAGCGCGAACCAATCATAGCAAATTACCGGCGCGAGGCAACAGCACCACGCACTCGCGCGATCGCCTCGCGCCGCCAATACTGCCCTGATCCAACCTTAACGATGCATTGTTGCCAAAGCAATTTCTTGATGTCAGGACGGCTAGCGACCGAGCGACATGCATCCAGCATCAAAGGCCTTGAGGAAGTCGCGCTAGTAACATAGAATCAGGTCGTTTTGAAAGCGGCTGGGTTAAATCACCGGAAAGGATCGCATCATGATTGAACCCAAACCACGCGCCGGAATGAATCGCACTCTGGTCCTTGATGATGAGGATCGCCTTCGACTGCGGCAAACTCTAATAAAGGATGTGACGCACTCCCCCTTATCGCCTCCGCCCGAAGGGACGATCCAAGGTGACTGCATAACCTGGGCCGGCCGGTTGCCAAGAGGATTTGTTGACCTTCTGATCCTCGATCCGCCCTACAACCTCACTAAGCAGTTTAACGGTCTAACTTTTACAAAACGGGCCGTTGACCAATACACAGAGTACCTCGACGAGGTTATTTCAAAGCTCAAACCACTTCTAAAACCTACGGCATCCATTTACATCTGCGGAGAGTGGCTATCTTCGTTATCGATTCACGCGGCTGCCTCATCACACTTCATCGTCCGCAACAGAATTACCTGGGAACGAGAGAAAGGACGAGGAGCAAAATCTAATTGGAAGAACTCCAGCGAAGACGTCTGGTTCTGCACAATGGGAGGTACCTACAAGTTCAACGTTGAGAGCGTGAAGCTTCGCAGAAAGGTGCTAGCACCGTATACAAATGGTGACGGCAGTCCAAAGGATTGGAATCGCACGACGGACGGCAACTATCGCGACACGCACCCATCCAACATTTGGACTGATATCACAATTCCGTTCTGGTCGATGCCTGAGAACACCGATCACCCAACCCAAAAGAGCGAGAAACTCATCGCCAAAATTGTACTGGCAAGCACGGACCACGGCGATTTTGTGTTGGATCCATTTCTGGGCAGTGGAACTACTTCGGTTGTGGCAAAAAAGCTTGGACGCCGTTACCTGGGCATAGAGATTGATGAGGAATACTGTCTTCTGGCAGAGCGTCGATTGGAACTAGCGGCTCGTGACAAGAGCATTCAAGGATTTGCCGATGGTGTGTTTTGGGAGCGTAACACACTTGCAATCCAACCGAAGGACTCATATAACAGCCTAGGTGCAGACCAAGGCTCCCTCTCTTTCTGAACTCATATCGTTTCTCGGCTCGTATGCGGCAGCGAATCCGGGCTGTAACAAGAAAGAGCTTGCAGCGGCCACGGCAAAGAGGTTCGGATTGTCACCCCAACGAGTCGTCTACTCCTGCCCGAACTTTGCTATTCGCTTCTCGACAGCTAGTGGCTCGTCATTTTCGAATACTATTGTCTCGCTTTCCACACTGAGGAACTACGACCACATCCCATTCGTCGTTTGCATAGTTAGACCTCAAGGGATCGAACTACTCCTCGCGAACACAACGTTTCTAAAGAAGATCAGCCATTCATCACACAAACTAAGAAGTGACAAAGTGCGCGGGAGTTTTTTGGGACACGACATTCTTCGGGAATACGGAGACACCCCTAATGTCCCAGAGAACTTCGAAGGACTCTTTGCGACTTATCAAGAGTTTACATGGGACGAGAACTTGCTGAGGCTGGTGGAAGCCACCAACAATATTGCTCCAACGGGAAAGAGATTTGAGCCTACGAAACATGAAACTGATACTATTCTCGCTTCTGCCGACATCGCTAATTCGCTCTCAAATCATCCACAATACATCGCGTTGGGGTCCAATCTGAGAGAGATAGTCGAGACGAACCGAACGGCGATCTTTGCTGCTGCTACCGACCAGATCAAGAACACCAATTTGCGTGGGAATTTGATTGAACAAATCGTCACGCGAGGAGTGAATGCTCACGACGCGGAAGACCTAAGTTTTCAATTGCAAGTTGGCTCTCGTGTGATGGTGGACGTAAAGACCCAGATTCTTACGCTCGCATCCAGTCCAAAGGCGTACAACATAGAAAAAGTATTGCGCCTACTCTCCTTTGGTAACACCGTCTTCTCTTTCTTTTTCATTGGATTGAACCTAGAGCCACAGAGTTTGTCTACGTGTTTGGTTTCGATTCTCGACCAAACTATACTAAGAGCGACTAGAATCGTCTTTCATTGGGCCGGTCGTAATTCTAGAGGAGTGACGCAACTTGCAGGCAGTCTGTCCTCGCTCTTCGAGCCTGAGTTTCAGGAGACCGTGGATAGAGATCAGGCAAAGTCTTTTCTGAGTCATCTCATCGACTTGAGGAACATGACAGATTCCTCTGCCGTTCCACCCTAAGGACAGAATTCGGACACTACCAATTTTTCGGTCGTGTTTTGTTATGCTAGACTAAACAGGAAATTCAATATGCCTCGCCCCGCGCGCCCTTGTTAGCTTAGAGAGTCGGTTGCTTGCGAGTGTGTAGACGGCGTGGATTCGAGGCCCGACCTATCAGGAGGCGATATGTGGGCTAGATTTAAGAGGCTGTTCCGTTCGATTTTCGGCGGACTGATCGAAAAGGCCGAAGACCCAGAGTTGATCCTGCAACAGACCATCCGCGATATGCGCGAGAAGGTCCCCCAAATGCAGAACAACGTCGTGCAGGTGATGGCTACCGAAAAGCTTCTGCAGAAGGAAGTAGTCACGCTCGAACGCGAGATCAAAGACTACGATTCCAAAGTGAAGGCCGCTATCACAACCGGCCGCGACGATATAGCTCGCACCTACATCACCGCGCTTCAGGAAAAGCAAACGGCGCTTGACCGCTCGCGTCAGCAACTCGAAACCTCGCACGCGGCTTCCGAGCAGGCAAAGAAGTTTCTCGATAACTACATTCTCCAGGTCAAGAAGCGCACGGCCGAGGCTCAACAACTTGTCAACGAGGCGCGCGGCGCGAAGATGCAGGAGCAGCTCTCGCAAGCGATGGCCTCGTTTCAGATTGGCGATGACGCCGGCACGTTTCAGGAGATGCGTGAGCGAATTCAAAGGCGCTCCGCGGCAGCCGAAGCGCGAATGGACCTGGCCACCGGAGGCGTCGAGTCGCAGATTCAGGACATCGAACGCGAGTCCTTGAACATTCAAGTAGAGGACACGCTGACAGCATACAAGCGGCAGATGGGCCTGGCGCCTGAAGTGTCCGCGTCGAGCCCGGCTCCGCCGTCTATCCAAAGCGACTCGGCCGAAAAGTCACTCGGCCCGTCCGACAGAGCGAAGGCGCTCGAGTAGGAAACGCTGATCGATGAATGCTGAACGGTCTAATGTTCATCATTCATTGTTCATCATTCATCATTTAATTCTATGCCTGAGAACGTCAGCTACGTTAAGGAAGCGATAAAGGAACCGCTCAACATTTGGGCGATGGTGATCTTCGTGGCGCTGGCGGTGTTCGCCCGAACCGCGGCGCCTGACTTCGCAATTCTGCAATGGCTGGCGTGGTGGGGACCCCTTGTCGCCGGAGCCGCGGCTGAGGCGCTTTATCTTTCGACCCTGCCCAACACACCGGGCTACCGCCGGATCGTAGATCAGCGAGCGCGGCGGCGGGAACTGGCAGAGCGCGGGCGGAGACGCGATGAGCTGGTCAAGACCTTCGATCCTCGCGAGCGCGAAGCCGTTGAATACTTGAAATGGATGAAGAATCAGATCTACCTGAATTACAAAAAGTTCACCGGCGTAACAGATGTTCCCGAGCGAATCCAGACTCTCGACGTGTACTGGGAATCCTACGTCGATCTGCTCGACACCTACAGACGGCGCAAGAATCACATGCGATCGATCAACCGCCAGACGATCAATAACCAAATGCAGCAGGCTGAGCGGGCGATTGCCTCAGCGCCCGATGACGACACGCGCCGGCTATATCAAACCAATCTCGAGTTCCTTCAAAAGAGGATGAAGACCTACGACGACATGGAGCGATCGATGAAACGCGTCGAGGCGCAGCTTCAATCGATCGAGAGCTTCTTTGGACTCGTGAACGATCAGGTGATAACGATGCCGACGCCCGAGCACATGTCGTCGCTCGATTTCGAATCACTATTGTCCTCGATCGAATTGACCAAGGAGATTCTGGACGAGACCGCGCCAATTATGAATCAACTGGATGCCGCCGACCGCTCGTCACAGGCCTCGCGGCCTCCGCTCGCGCAGAGGCAATAATAGGGGTCGGGTGTCAGGGGTTGGGGGATGGACCAACCCCAGCCCCCAACCCCCAGCCCCCAACCCCTGACCTGCTATGTCATCCCAACGAACAAGACTATTGATAGACGAGATCGATCAACTGCCTTCCTGGGCGGCACGCATGGCCCGCAAGTATTACGCAGGCGAAGCGAGTCATTTTTTGCTCTATAACAACATCTACGATTTGGTTAAGTCGGGCTCGGAGTACATCAGCCTGCCTAACTATCTTCAGCGAGAGCTTGTCGGCACAAAGCAGCTCCTGACTTACAACAGAAGTGAAGGAATAAAATTCGGCTCACAGGAGGCCGAGCGCCAGTTCGCTGCGTTGCTTCGCGTATCCGATCCGTTGATGAATCGCGATACGCTTCGGCAACTCCCGAAGGATCCCGCTCGCGCGCTGCCCCTGATCGAGCACTTCCTGCTCTACGGCGATCAGGTGGCCGTGATGATCAGCTTTCTGGACACGATCATTCCCGCGGGCGATGTAAGCTACATGTCCGGAGATGACCGGACGAATCTGGTCGCGTTTCAACGCTGGATCACAAGCTCTCGCCTGCTCAAGAAAGACAACATCGTCGTGTTGATTGCCGAGAGCGTCGCCGAAGTTCATCCGCGCATTCGACAGAACTCGCGCCTCGCGGCGATCGATATTCCTTATCCCGACGATGCCGAACGGCTCGACTTCATCGGTCATCTGCGCGTTCAGTTGCCGCAGCTCTCGAGCGAAGTCACCGATGAGCAACTAGCGCTGACTACATCCGGACTGAATCGGGTTCACCTGAATTCGTTGCTGCGGAGCGCGGCGACTGAGAACAACGCGCTGACGCTGGACCGCATTCGGCAAAAGAAGAAAGAGCTGATCGAAGCAGAATGCGTTGGCCTTGTGGAATTCGTTCACCCGCGATTCGGGCTTGACTCGGTTGGCGGGATGGCTAAGGCAAAGGCCTTTATGAGCTCGATCGCGGAAACGATTCGCGCGGGCAACACCGAAGAAGCGCCGATGGGCATTCTGATCTCCGGTCCGATTGGGACGGGCAAGACTTTTCTGGCGGAGTGTTTCGCGCACGATTGCGGTTTGAACGTAGTCGCCTTCAAGAACTTTCGCGAGCGATGGGTCGGCTCCAGCGAAGCGAATCTCGAAAAGATCTTGAACCTGCTTCAGACGCTTGCGCCGATCGTCGTGCTTGTAGACGAAGCCGATGCGACGCTCGGCTCGCGCGAGAGCGGCGGAGATTCGGGCGTTGACGCGCGTATATTTTCAAAGCTCGCGGCCGCGATGGGCGACACTCGAAACCGCGGGCGAATATTGTGGATACTGATGACCAGCCGCCCCGACCTTCTGCCCATCGACTTGAAGCGCCAGGGCCGCGCCGAAGAACACATATCGCTGTTCTATCCCGACTCGGAAGAAGATCGGCTGGCGGTTATCGAAGCGATGGTTCACAAGCACAATATCGCGCACCAAGTGACCGACTGGTCACCGATAACAAAGAACACGTTGACGCTGTCGGGCGCCGACATCGAGTCGATGCTGATACGCGCGCGCCGTATCGGGCGCATCGCCGGTCGTGAAAAAACCGATCAGCAGGACATCCAGCAGGTCGCAAACGAATTCAGTCCGGCTCGCGACGAGATGGCGGTTGAGTATCAGATATTGGTTGCCGCTCGCGAAGCTACGTCGCGCGAGATGGTGCCTGAGCAGTATCGTCATCTTTCGCCGGTCGAGTTGAGCCAACGCATCGAAGCGCTTCGTTCATTCATCAGATAGGCGTCGAACTTTGAACGCGATGAAGCACACTGAACAGTTGAATCCAATTGAGGAACTCGCGAACGGCATCACGCACGGAATCGGGCTGGCTTTGAGCATCGTCGGCCTGGTCGTGTTGATAGTCCTATCGATACTTCGCGGGAACGCGTGGCACATCGCGGGATGCACAACGTTCGGCATCACGCTCGTTCTGCTGTACACCGCTTCAACTTTGTATCATACATTTCATACGCCGCGTTTGAATCGCATTCTCAAGATCCTCGATCACGCGGCGATCTACCTGCTGATCGCCGGGACGTATACACCGTTCACTCTGGTCAACCTTCGAGGTTTCTGGGGATGGACGTTATTTTCGCTCGTGTGGGGACTGGCCTTGTTCGGCATCGCCTGGAAACTGATTCACGTCGAGCGATTTCCAATCGTATCGACGGTCGTGTACGTAGCGATGGGCTGGATCGCTTTGATCGCAGTCAAGCCTTTGCTCGCGGCTATTCCAATGTGGGGAGTCGCCTGGCTTCTCGCCGGCGGTTTGTTTTACACAGTCGGCGTGGCGTTCTACGCGATCAAACGAATACCCTATAATCACGCGATATGGCACGTCTTCGTTATGGCCGGAAGCATCTGCCATTACTTCGCGGTGATGTTTTATGTGCTCCCCAATGCCGCCTGAAGATTGTTCATCATTCGATAGCCCTGCAACTTGAGCCTCTCAAATCGGCGTGCTATATTCTGCCCGGCTCGCACCTGGGCGATACGATGCACTTCAATCTCAAGAGACGCATAATGGACGCGACCGGAATCAGCCGCGCGTTGTCGAGGCTCGCGTCGGAGATTGTCGAGCGAAACAAGGGCATGTCAGATTTGCTGCTCGTGGGTATTCGCCGCCGAGGTGTTCCGCTTGCCGAAAAGATAGCGGACAAGATCGAGCAGCTCGAGGGCAAACGTCCTCCAACGGGTCAACTAGATATCACCCTCTATCGCGACGATCTCTCGACGGTCGGGCCACGGCCTGTGGTCAACAAGACCGACATTCCGGCTGACATCACCGACAGCACGATCGTCCTCGTGGACGATGTACTCTACACCGGCCGGACCGTTCGCGCGGCGATGGATGAGCTGGTCGATTTTGGCCGGCCTCGGCGTGTCGAGCTTGCGGTGTTGATCGATCGAGGGCATCGAGAGTTGCCGATCCAGGCTGATTATGTCGGCAAGAAAGTCCAGACCTCTGACGCCGAAATCGTCAAGGTTATGCTGAAGGAGTACGACGAGGAAGAACAAGTCATAGTTGTAGAAAACGAGTAAGCAGTGATGCGGGACGCGTGGTTCGTGATCCTTTGTCACGCATCACGATTCACTCATCACAGAGATGGCATTCAATAGAAAAGACCTTCTAGGCATCAGAGAGCTTTCGGCCGAGGAAATCAATACGATCCTCGATGCAGCCGATTCCTTCAAAGAAATCTCGACCCGCTCGATCAAGAAAGTCCCAACCCTCCGAGGCAAAACCGTCATCAATTTCTTTTTCGAGTCTTCGACGCGCACTCGAACCTCATTCGAGATCGCGGCGAAGCGCCTGTCGGCGGATACGATCAACATCTCGGCATCAAATTCGTCGGTCACCAAAGGCGAAACCCTGATCGACACCGCGCGGAACCTCGAGGCGATGGCCCCGGACGCGATTGTTATCCGCCATCCGTCGCCCGGCGTTCCTCATCAGCTCGCGAAGATGATCGACGCCGCAATCATCAACGGAGGCGACGGCGCGCACGAGCATCCGACTCAAGCGTTGCTCGATGCATTCACGATTCGCGAGCACAAGGGCCGGCTCGCCGGTCTGCAAGTCGCAATCATCGGTGACATAACGCACAGCCGCGTGGCTCGCTCGAACACTCACCTGCTAACAAAGCTCGGGGCTCACGTGCGCGTAGCCGGACCTCGCACTTTGATTCCACCTCAGTACGAGCAGCTCACAGAAAACTCGGAAGGATCATTGAGGGTTTGCGATCACATCGAGGACGCAATCGCGGGGTCTGACGTCGTGATGATGTTGCGAATCCAACGCGAGCGAATGAGCGCCGCGTACTTCCCTTCCCTCAAGGAGTACTCGGTGCAATACGGGCTGACGCTTCGGCGGCTCGAGTTGGCGGCGCCCGATTGCATCGTAATGCATCCCGGGCCGGTGAATCGCGGAATCGAAATAAGCTCGGAGGTCGCGGACGGTGCAAGCTCGTTGATATTGGATCAGGTGACCAACGGTGTGGCGGTGCGAATGGCAATCCTGTTTTTGATCGTCGGTTCGGAGGCGTAGCGCAAGCTGTCATCTAGCGCCGAATGCGATTCGATAAACCTGATGGAAGCCAAAGCAGTGCGCTAACGGGAGGACGAGTGAGGCTGTTGATCAAAGGCGGACGAATCATCGATCCATCTCAGCAGATGGATCGAACTGCAGACCTGTTGATTGAAGACGGGTTGGTGAAGTCGATCGATGATTCAATCAGCATCGAAGGCGTCGAGATACTTGACGCAGCCGGGTTGATAGTCGCTCCGGGATTCGTCGACCTTCACGTTCATCTGCGTGAGCCAGGTGACGAATACAAGGAAACAATCGCATCGGGGGCGGCAGCAGCGGTAGCGGGCGGCTTTACATCGATCTGCGCGATGCCGAACACGACTCCCGTGAATGACAGCGCTTCGGTGACGCGATTCATCATCGACAAGGCTCGCGAGGCGGGGCTCGCGCGAGTCTTTCCGATCGGCGCGATCACTCGCCAGTCAAAAGGTGAGGAACTCGCCGAGATGGCCGAGATGAAAGAAGCCGGCGCGGTCGCAGTATCCGACGACGGCCGGCCGGTGATGAACAATCAGGTGATGCGCCACGCAATGGAATACGCTCGCGATCACGGGCTCGTTGTTGTGGATCATTGTCAGGATCTCAACCTCGCGGCGGGCGGTGTGATGCACGAGGGGCGTTATTCGACACTGCTTGGCCTAAGAGGGATGAGTGGTACGGCCGAAGAGAGTCACGTGGCTCGCGACATAATGCTTGCGGAATTGACCGGAGCTCGGGTTCACATTGCTCACATCTCGACCGCGGACTCGGTGGAGCTGGTTCGCCGGGCTAAGCAAAACAGTGTCGCCGTCACGTGCGAAGTCACGCCGCATCATCTCGCGTTGACGGACGCCGCCGTTGTTGGCTTCGATACGAACACAAAGATGAGCCCCCCGCTCCGAAGCGAAGAGGATCGTGTCGCATTGATTGAAGGTGTACTCGACGGCACGATCGACGCGATCGCAACGGATCATGCGCCTCATCACGCTGATGAAAAGATGTTGGACTACGATCACGCGCCATCGGGCGTGGTTGGACTCGAGACTGCTCTAGGCGTGGCTCTCACGGTTCTTCATCAGTCGCATGGAGTTCCACTCGCGCGGGTCATCGAGATGCTCACAACTGGCCCCGCGCGAGCGTTCTCACTTCCAGGCGGGACACTCGCCGCGGGTTCGCCCGCCGATGTGACGGTATTCGATCCAGCAAGCGAATGGACGGTCGATCCTCAGAGCTTCAAGTCAAAGAGCCGGAACACACCATTCGCGGGATGGAAAATTAGCGGCAAGGTTGTTACTACATTTGTTCGCGGCCGAAGAGTACTTGGTTGAATGCGGTGTTGAGGAACGAACTGCGCAAGGACACGGTTTTCAATTTTTAGAGCACAAGTTCAACGACCCTTGAGCTGTGAACGACTCTACGTGAAAACCGATCGCTAGTGTCGACCAATGTTGTCAGTATCCGGGTCTTTGAGATTTTCGTCATTTGTAAGCCGCTTTAGTTCGTTGACGATCTGTTGCATATTACGAGGGGGGTTAACCATCAATTTTGTCGTAAATACGCCGCCTACTACTTTGGATTGTTGAATTGGTTTGACCAGTTCGTCCGGTATGCGCTCTAACTGCTCGAAGCATTCCATTGCAATCCCCTGCATAAGCTCCCGAATTTTGGTGAAAGGCTTAGGAGGTTCAACTGATCTGAAATCAACTTCCCAAGCTAGAAGCTCGTTCGAAAGGGCAGTGACTTTGTCGACCGCCTGCTTAACTTCTAATGGAAGCGTCATCTCTGCCTGAGTGCCGGACGAGACCTTGAACTCGCCAATTGTCTCGTGAAGTAATTGCAACAATGAAACCAGCTTTGATAATTGCTCCTTGAGCCAGGAAATATATTCGCGCCCTGTGATCGCCGTGGATGGTACAAGGGTTCTGCCGCTATCGATGTCGTTGTAGCGTTCTCTAATTTCGGAGAGTTGTGACCTTAGCAGTTCCTCGGCCAGCAATATCTGCCAATAATCTGGTCGTTCTTGTGCGATTTGAATGGCGCGATCTGTCTCCATTTCAAGCCCGCGCATATATGCCGCCTCGTTTCTTGAATAGAGAGCTCGTAGTTAATTTCGACATGCACCGTCCCAGTCGAATATCCTCCCAGAGACCCACGGACGCATGAGCCCCCAATAGCGCGTCCGATGCAAGTGGCTCTCAGATCAACTTCCCGCGCAAATCATTTGTCAAAGCGTCTATGCGGGTCAGCGCCTCGATGACAAGACCCAAGTCAGGTCGAACGCGGGTCACGATGTCAGGTACGTGGCTCGGACGCAGACTCCGCATAATCCCTAGTCTTAAGAGAATTGTTTCTCCATACCTTTCTAGGAAAATGAATGAACATATCAGCACCGCAAAGCCAACAAGTGTTCCGATGAATAGATAAAAAGCAAATATCATTGTTGAACAAATCCCCTATAAATAAACCAACCATAAGATAACACACACGCAACACCAAGCACATTGCCAATAACCAGGAGCAGTATCGCTGGACGTCTCTTGAAAGATAGCTTCCAATCGACAGCCCATACCTCAATGGGGTAGTCTCTTCCGTCTCTGTCGCGCCGCCATTCGTTAGTCCGTTGGATCGCAAGCGCACGTTCGTCGTCGTCATGTCTTAGCCAAAAGAACATACAAACGAATAGGACAGCCAAGAGACCTATTACGAGGGTCCAGAAGTAGACGGCGAAGTCATCACCGAAGTTGGTTTCAATATTATGGCCGCTTAGGATGCTTCTTAGAGCTTGAGAGGCAACCAGCAAGCCAAGTGACAGTAACGACAAATCTGGGCCTATGAAGAATATCCTAAAAAGCTCGTGGCCTCTGGCAGGATTCGATCGCCTGAAACTCGTGGCGTTCATCGTCCACTTTATTAATAGGCTTAACAGCATTGCCACAAATGAAAGTGCTATTGGAGCTATTATGTTAATCCTAGGGACCATGGGTGATTGTGTATTGAACTACACGCTATCAGGAAACATCAACCAGTACAGATCTGAGACTCTAAGGTTGCCACTAACTCCTGATGCAGCCTTGGTGGACAGGCAGATACTACCGCCACCAGGGCACCTAATCAAGTAACCGCGCTGATTCAAAGGAAGAAGTCATATAGCACCTCAAGTCAAAGAAAGAAACAAGTCGTTGGCAGGATCGAAGCTTCGAGGACGAGTCGTGGATACTCTGATTGCCGGCAGAGGAACGCTTGGCTGATGTTTGACGTTTGGCGTCGATCTACTCAGCGCCATTGTTCTGGAGCACCTTCGCCGCAGCCTTCGCCTTGTGAAAGGTTGTGTGATACAGCGGGGTCTTTCCGTCCAGGTCACTGGCGTTTACATCGGCGCCATGTTCGATCAGCATTTGAGCAATGGCAGATTGATTGGCGTGAGCAGCCGCGTGAAGCGGGGTCGTTCCCCAATGCCCATTGCTGTTGTGAGCATTCACGTCGGCGCCGGCGCTCAACAGGTATGCAACTACCGCCTGATGACCCTTCCACACGGCACAGTGAAGTGCGGTCGAGCCATCGGAATCGCGAACGTGCACCAGGGTGGTGTCGGCTTCGACCAGAGCTTTGACGCGTTCCAGACTGCCAGCCTTTGCGGCTTTGATTATCTCCTTCTTCGGATCTGCCATTTGCGCTGGTCACTCTTACACGATCATCATCTCGATATCCGCCCGTCACGCCAAGCCGAGGTGACTCTTCATCGCATTGCGGCCGGCGTTGATGAGCGCCGCGAGCCGATCGTCGGTCATATCGAACTCGGTCGTCCCATATCCCTTTGCTGGGAGCCGGCAAATATCCTTCTCATGCCGGCGGATCTCGTCGTTATCCTGGGCTCCGGTCATCGTGTCGACAAGATTTGATACGCGTTGCACCGTGCGAATGTGCCCCGTCAACTTTGGAGGCTTGCTGGTGTTTGCGGCCCCCTCGACCTCCAACTTCTCATCGATTAGCAGACCCAGCGTGCCCGCCTCGGATGCCACGGTGTTGCCCATGACATCCTTCACGAACTGATCGTCCTCCGGTTCGGTGTCGATCAGCCGTATGGGGAAGTTTGATAAAACGCCGCCGTCTACGATTATTCTTCTGCTCTTGTCCCGGCCAAGATATTGCCCCCAACCGTCCTGCCATACAACCTCACGCCACACGAATGGAATGCTCATTGACATGCGCACGGCCCAGGCAACGGGACAATCAGGAGCGGTGCGATGATTCAACACCAGCATCTCCCGGTCGGATGTATCGGATGCTACCAACGAGAGATCCGAACCCGTTTGTTCGGCAAAGGATTTGAGCGTGGCGTTTTCATCAATCCCTTTAACAGCCAGCTTCTCCCGAATCCATTCGAGAAACTTAACGCCTGAAAAGAATCCTCCGCATTCGACGAAGCAGAACAATTGGCGATAGTGCGGCAACTTCAACAGAGCATCGAGTAATTTCTTGTCGAGATTGGTCTCGAGAATTGCAGGTATCCCCGGCAGGTCGAGGCCCGAGAAGATCGACATGGTCGAACTGGTATTCTTCTCTTCGTCCGTAAAATCGTTTGCGGGCGGATCCATGAATGAAGAGAATCGCGGCTTGCCATCCGGCAAACGTTCGTTGACTGCCGCCAGCATTTCTTCCGGACTGTAACCGGCGGCGATAAAGGTCGCCGTAATCGCTCCGGCTGAAGTACCAAGCAATCGGCGATGCGTGTGACCCGCTTCGTGAAGAACCTGGAGCGCGCCGACGAATGCAGAGCCTTTGGCGCCACCCCCTTCAAAAACCAAATCGTATTTCGCCATGATGTTGATCTCCGCTAGTTTGTTCCGAGTGAAGGTTGATTCTGCCTGGCAGTCTGCAGTCTAAATCTCTTCGGGATGATTTACTAGCCGGCGGTAGCCAAGACCTCTCTGGCGCATCAGCTTATCTCAAGCGACGCAGCTACTTCTCGCGCAACGCGGTCTGCTTCCTTGATGCAATCTCCGGTTGACACGCCGTGCAGATAGTTGCCGATGAGACGCAACTCAGGAAGACCATCGAGAAGGCTTTCGATCTCCTGAACTCGTGCGTAGTGGCCAAGGTTGTACTGCGGTATCGCGCGCTCGTATCGCGTGATTGCCACAAGAGTGGGTTCACTGGAAATCCCGAGGACTTTCTGGAGTTCGCGGTGCGCGATTGAAACCAGGTCGTCGTCCGCGCGCCGAACATTGCCGGGATTGCGAGCGCCGCCAATGAAAACGGTAACGAGAGCCTTGCCCTCCGGAGCTCGGTCCTTGAAGAGGCTCGAGTTCCAAACACAGCCCAAGATACTCATCTGCTCTCCAGGCGGGACGAGAAAACCAAAACCATCGAGCGGCGTTGCGATGGATGATACATCGTAGGCGAGGCTGAGGATCGCAAGCCTTGGATAAGTGATTTCTTCGAGGAGGCCGCTCAAACGATCGGAGATCCCGCGAACAAATTCCGACGCGGCGCCCGCGGGCGTAGCGATAACAGTCTTGTTGCACGTGAGTTGGTGCCGATCACCGGCCCGCTCGAACTCAATAACAAACCGCGGTGATTGACTGTCGCTCCGCGATTCGGAATCCGCGAGCCGCAATTCTCCACAGCCCGTTATCAAGTCTTCACCTATTCTGGATGCAAGGGTCGAGGGCAGGAATCCCATTCCGCTGCGAAACGAGCAGAGCCGCCGGCGCGTGGGAGCGGCTTTGTCTAGCACAGCGCTCGCGGCTTTCTTAGCGCGCCGCGCTTCACGCGCCTTGGCGAACGTGCCACGAAACAGGCCTCCGTAGCCGGTTTCAAGGTTTGCCAGTTTCGGGAACGCCGCTTGAACGCTGAGTTGCTCGGCGTCGCCGGCGTAGATGCCGGAGACAAACGGGGCGACCATCCGCTCGGCTGCTTCGCGCCCGATTCTGCGCCGCGCAAACGATGCGACGCTCTCTTCTGAAGCCTCGCGGCGCACCGGAACGAAGGGCTCTCTGAGAATTCGCACCTTGCCGGCGACACTCAGCAGTTTGCTTTTGATAAACGCGCCAGGCCCGGAAGGCACCGCGTGCAAGCGGCCATCGAAGAAGACATAAGCCGGTGCTTTCGGATCGCCTTCCACTAATTCACCGGTGATTCCAAGCTCTTCAACCAGAGCCACAAGTTCTTCGGTGCCTTGTGAGCTGTTGGGTCCGCGCTCGATCAGGAAGCCGCCGATGCGCTCGCTCTGAATCACGCCGCCTACGCGATCGGACTTCTCGATCAAAGCCACGTCAATGCCGAGGGACTTAAGCCGATAGGCGCAAACTAGTCCCGATATCCCGGCTCCGATGACGACGACCGCGCGATGATTCTGCATTGGACTTAACCGATTGCTCGCTCGCAAGCGCAGACGAGAGTGGCACCGCTGTTTGCATCAGGCGAGTGAATGCAGGTTGATCTCGAAGCGGCGTCGCCGGCACTCGGCAGAGCTCGTTCGACGAGAAGCGCCAGCGCCGCAATGAAGTCCGGCCTGCAATTCATCGTTGGCACGCGCCGATAATGAGCAATGCCGGCCTCGGCGGCCGCATCACGATAAAGGATGTCCATTTCGTAAAGCGTCTCACTGTGTTCGGACACAAAGCTGACAGGCACGAGCATAAGCTGCGTCACGCCTTCGCGCGCGAGTTTTGGAATCGTGACGTTCGTCGCGGGAGTGAGCCATTCGACCGGACCGACCTTGCTCTGAAACGAGAGCGTGTGCGGACGATGCGTTCCGAGTCGTTCCATCATAAGCTCAACTGTTCGTTTGGTCTGATCCAGGTAAGGATCGCCTTCGGTGATGTATCGAACAGGCACGCTGTGCGCGCTGAAAAGAATGTGTGTTTGAGACGGGTCTTGATTTGGAAACAGCGCGAGTTCTTCGAGCGCGGCGGCTGCCATTGCGTCTATGTAATTCGTGTCCGCTTCATAGCTGCAGACTACGGATGTCGGCGGCAAGCGATGACCTGTTTCTTGGGCGATCGCGTGCATTCGATTCAAACTCGAGCCGGTTGTTGATACCGAAAACTGCGGATAAAGCGGCAGTATCACGAGGTGCTCGATTTGATCGCGCCTAATTTGTTCCAGCGCCTCTTCGATGAACGGGTTCCAGTAACGCATGCCGACGTAGGCTCGCGCGTTGATGTTGCGGCTTGCGAGGGCCGCTTCGAGCGCGCGAGCTTGTTCTTCGGTGATGCGTCGAAGCGGCGAGCCTCCGCCGATCTGCTCGTAATAACCTCGCGATTTCTTGTGGCGCTGCGTCGAGATCAACCACGCCAGCGGTTTTTGAAGCGCTCGCCATGGAAGGCGAATGATGTCGGGGTCAGCAAAGAGATTGAAGAGAAAAGGGCGAACTTCTTCGAGGGTCTCCGGCCCGCCGAGATTGAAGAGGAGGACGCCGATGTGCTTATCGTTTGCAGTGCTCTTCATCAGGTCCTGATTTCTTAGGCGCCGTGGTGTTTTGCTGCTTCTATAAAAGCTCTTGCGTTCTCGACCGGCGTCATTGGAAGAATACCATGACCAAGATTCAAGATATGCTTCTGACCGCCGCCGGCACGCATGATCTCGCGAGCTTTCGCGGTGATGATCTCAGGCGTCGAAAGAAGCACGCACGGATCCAGATTCCCTTGTAGCGTGAACTTCGAGCCAACTCGAGCGCGGGCGTCTTCAAGATTCACTCGCCAGTCGATGCTCAATACGTCAGCGCCGCAGGTCGCCATCTGCTCCAGAAACGTTCCGCTCCCGTTTATGTACATGATCGCCGGCGCAGCCTCTCGGTTTATCGATTCGAATATTTTTTGCTCGTACGGCAACGCAAACTCGGTGTAGTCCTTAGGCGAAAGTTCGCCAGCCCACGAATCGAACAACTGAACGACCTGGGCCCCGGCCTCGATCTGAGCATTCAGATACAAAATAATTGTGTCGGCGATCTTGTCCAACAAAGCATGAAACGCTGTCGGTTCTGTGTACATCATGCGTTTGACATGGGCATAGTTCCGCGATCCACCGCCTTCGATCATGTAAGCCGCAAGCGTCCACGGCGCGCCCGCGAATCCGATAAGCGGAACCGCGCCGTCAAGCTCGCGTCGCAACGTGCGGATGATTTCCATCACGAAGCCAGTCTTCTCTATCGGGTCCGGTACGACCAACCGATCGATCTGTTGACGCGAGCGAATGGGATCGGGAAGCTCGGGGCCTTTCTGTTCGGTGAGTCTAACTTCCTGACCCATTGCTTCGACGGGAATCAGGATATCGCTGAACATGATCACCGCGTCGACGCCGAGAATGCGATACGGCTGAAGTGACACTTCGACCGCGAGCTCGGGCGTCTTGCACAGTGTCAAGAAGTCGGTGTCTTTGCGAATCGCGCGATATTCAGGCAGATAACGCCCCGCTTGTCGCATCATCCACACAGGGGTTCTTTCAACCGCCTCGCCGCGCGCTGCTCGTATCAGAAGATCGTTTTTCATTGGTTCATCTCAGCACAACGAAGATACTGGCACGGGCGTGATTACATCAAGGCCAAGCAGCGTCGCGCATTCGATTCGCTGGATCGTTCTCACCGACCACTGACGAACGGATTGCCGATTTCATAAAAGCGCCAGTCGAGGTCCACTGCTTTTGAAATGCCGATGCGCCGGCTGGTCGCGACTTCAACTGCCGCCATTCGTGCTCTAACTTTGATTCGCTGTCCGATTCGCTCGCCGTTGAATCCGAGATCGATCGCGAATGCCTGACACAACCGGCCCGGGCCGCTGGCAAGCCTCTTCATTTCATCAGTGCGGCGTCTCTCACACATCACATCGATTCCGCGTAGCGGCTGGACGGCACGAATAAGCACCGCGCCTGGGCCGTGGCGATCAGTCGTGAAGTTCAGGCAATAGTACATACCGTAGATGAAGTAAACATAAACACGGCCCGAGGTCTGCTGCATGGCGATCGATTGCCGGGGACGAGTGATTGAATGCGACGCCGCGTCAGTCGTGTATGCTTCGGTTTCAACGATTCGGCCTTCGCAAGGTCCTACGACTAACACTGTGCCGATCAGATCACGCGCGACTTCGATGGTGTCGCGAGCAAAGAAGCTGGAAGTAACATAAGCCATTCTTGTTATTTGCCGAGCGCCGCAACGAGCTAACCACATGGAGCGAAATCAGGCAACAAGAGTTGATGAAGGCGCGCGTGTGATGGACTTTTTTCTTTCACCGCAACTCGCTGCTGTGCTATAAGGATTCAGGCTCAGTGGTAATGGACAGTTTGCCTAAAAACCTTATGTCACGCGGCGGAGATGAATCTGATGCAGGCTCAGCGGACCAATCTAATGCTGGACTCCGTAAGCCGGCTGGCGCGCCGCGGGGCGATGTCGAATGCCGCCAATCTACTGACAAAGCTTCGTCCCGTTGACATCGCGCAGATCCTCGGCCAACTCCCGCAACACGACAGCGAAATAGTATTCGAAGCCCTGGTGCGTCACGATCTCGGCAAGGCCGCCGAGGCGCTTTCTGAGATGGAAACGAGCCGCGCTGTTGCTCTCTTGACGACGCTCAATCGCGACGATGTTTCGCGGCTGCTGCAAGAGCTTCCGTCCGACGACGCCACGCTCCTCGTGTCTGAACTGCCGGATGATCTGCGCGATGAGTTTCTGGATGCGATGAAGCTCGAGCATTCGACTGTGGTGAACGAGCTGCTCGGATTCGCCGACGAAACCGCCGGCCGCATAATGACGCCGGATTACTTCGCGCTCGATGAGGATGTGACTGTCACCGAGGCGATCAGCGAGCTGCAACGCCGCTCGGAAGAATTCGAGATGGCGTTCTACCTGTACGTAGTGGATTCGCGGAATCACTTGCTTGGTGTTGTCAGCCTGAGGCAGTTGTTGTTGACGCCGCCTTCGACCCCGCTGCGAAAGATCATGATCGGCGACGTCATCAAAGTGACGACCGATACGGATCAGGAAGAAGTGGCTCGGATCGTGGCGACGTACAACCTGCTCGCCGTTCCAGTGGCCGACGCAGAGAACAAGCTTGTCGGAATCATAACCGTCGACGACGTGCTGGACGTTATGCGCGAGGAAGCAACCGAAGACATCTATGCGCTGGCCGGCGTCGAAGCTGATGACCGGGCGTTGGGATCGGCACTGAACTCCGTTCGAGGGCGGCTGCCGTGGCTTATGCTTTCACTGGGCGCCGCGCTGATTGCGGTTTGGATTGTTCAGTATTTCGTAGCGACGATCGAAAGCTCGATATGGCTGGCCGTGTTGATTCCGGTCGTCGCAACGATGGGCAGCAATGCGGCGACACAGACGATGACCGTAGTCGTGCGAGGCATCGGGCTCGGCGAGGTTGGATGGGAAACAAGCCGCCGCGTTATCACTAAAGAAGCGCTCGTCGGTCTGATCAACGGGACGATCGTAGGAATCAGCGTGTGCATCATCATCACGCTCTGGTTCGGCGCCAAGCTCGGCTCGATGCGGTTTGGTCTGAAGCTGGGTGGGATCCTCGGCGTGACAATGGTGCTGAGCCTGGTGGTTGCCGGCGCACTGGGCACGCTTGTTCCGGTTCTCTTGAAACGATTCAGAGTCGACCCGGCGCTCGCATCGTCAATGTTCGTAGTAACGTTCACCGACGTGATCACGTTTCTGTTCTACCTTGGCGTCGCGACGTTGCTGCTCACTCAATTCAAGCTCTAAAGCGATTTTGGGAATCTTCGATCCAAGAGAAGAAGAGACGCGCGAGGCGGGTCTGTTCTCCTTGCGTCGGATTCGAACACTCATGGTGGGCGCCGTGTGCGCGGCAATCCTAGGACTTATGCTCGTGAATGCGTTCATGTATCTGCAATACGGGGGCACCATGTTCGACCGGTTCTTCGCAAAGAAGGAAACGAAGAGTCCGGCAGCCGGCAAGCTCGCGTTCGACAAGGGGACCAAGTATTACATCGGCGTAATCAGGAGAGAGGGCCACACAGCGAGGCTCGGGGACGTGTACTACGTCGAGCAGGCAGGTGGTGGAATGATCGAGATTTCAAAGGCGAATGTTGAGGTCCGCGATCCGGCGCCTAACGAGAGATAACATTTCGGCGCCTTATGCTTGTGACAGGCAATCGTCTCTAGTAATATTGCGCGCGGCATGGATTCCGATTTCAAATCGCCGCCAAGAAAGGGGAGAAAAGAATGAGCAATCAACCGCCATACGGCTATCCGGGTGGTTCTCAGGGTTACCAGGGAGGGGGCGGTTATCCGCCGCCCGGGCCGCCATCAGGGAAAACGAAGGTGCTGAACCTGGACTACAACGTCGCCGCGTTACTATCCTACCTGCCGATCTGCTGCATCAACCTGATTGCTTCGATCATATGGCTCGCCAGTGAGCCCAAAGAGAATCGCTTCCTGCGATTTCATGCGCTGCAGAGCCTGATGCTAATCGGACTATCCATTGTCGTCTGGATAATCTTTATGTTCCTCGGAGTGGGCATGATGTTCTCGCCTTCGAGCACGGTGGGTGCGGCCGGAAGCGGCCTCTTAACGCTGATCCAATTAGTCGTGTGGCTGATACTGATAATCCTTCACATACTGTGCATGGTTAAGGCATACCAGGGCCAGTTGTGGAAGTTGCCCCTTATCGGGGACATCGCCGAGAAGAACTCCTAAGAGACACTAGCCACCTAAAGGATTCGTGAAGGGCCCACCAGCCCGCCAAAACGAAGCGGCGGGTGGGCCTTTGGCTTTGATAGCGAATCACATCTTTGGGCTGTCATCACTGGGCACTTGCTCAATCATTGACGGCTCGGCCGCGCCCGAAGTAATGCTCACATACGAAGGCTCGCGTTTGCCGTGCTTGATCGCCGCGAGCATTTCCGCGGACGTGTTGAAGAAGCCGCTCCGCCATATCACCATCGTCGAGACGAGCAAGGCCAAGGTCGCACACATTCCCGCCTCGGGTCCGTAACTTCCGCCGGAAACCCAAACCGGCGAGCCCGGATGTCCCTGAAGCCACGATACTCCGTTGAACGTTGTGAATCCGCTCACCGGCAACCCGAATACAAAGACCATCGCAAAGTTCCACGAGTAGTGAAGGGCCGTTGCGAGCCACAGGCTCCTGGTGATCAAGTAAGCAATGCCGAGCCAGACTCCCGCGAGGATTGTGTTGATTGTCGAGAACACCGACGCGTTGTCGTTGCCAATATGCGCGACTCCAAAGAACACAGCGGTGATGCCGATGGCAGCCGCGCCTCCAAGGTTGTGCGTCAGCGCTTGAAAGGCAAAGCCGCGAAACAACAACTCCTCGAACGCGCCGGCAGCCAAAAAGAAACCGAATGTTATTAGCAGACCAAGTCCCAGCATCCCCAAATGCTCCGCGCGCACGTTGAATGTCACGGCGCCGGCAACAGCCGCAACGCCGACTGCAATCGCAAGAGAACAACCCCCAAGTAACGAACCGAGCGAGAAGTCCTTAAACCATCCGCGATGAAGCTTGTACCCAACAGAACCCAGGCTTCGCCGTTCGAGTGCGTGAGCGCAAATGACGGTCGATATCAACGCCGCGCTCAGGTCTCGCGCGGCATCCACATACAACAGCGCCACTCGGCGCGCGTTTAAACCTTCGCCCGATATTCTCTGATCGGATATGAAACTGAGCGCAGGAAAGAGGATTCCCGCGACTTTGATCAACCCCGCCAGAAGCATCTCGGCCACTATAAAAACGAAAACGAAAGCCAGCACGCGCCATCCGCAGCGCAACTCGCTTTCGTCGTTCATGAAAATGCGTCGCGCGACCTCGAGCGGTTCGCTCATAGGCGGCGACTCTATCGGCGGGGCCGAGCAGTGTCAAGCAATCATCATTTACGTTACCGTGTCCGAGGCCGCTCCTGGGGTGATGAGATTTCCTTCGCCGCGATGTATCCACGTTTGGTTTTCACAACTAGGCGATCTTCGCGATTAGCCGGGGGATGCGTGAGTTCGAGTTTGAGTTTGCGAAAGCTTCCGTCGCGCCTCCGATTCGTGGACACAAATCCAAGCGTGTAACGCGTTCGCAGGTGATCGATGAGTTGATTAAACGTTTGGTCGAGAACTTCCGGTTTGTCGATCAGAACTTCGCCGCCGGTTTCTTCAGCCAGTTGTTTTAGGTTCGAGCTCTTTGCTTTGAACAATCCGCCGATGCCTGCCGCGGCTCGCATGATGCCGTTCTCCATCTGCTGGCCGGCGGTCTTCGGTACGATTCCACACACGACGCTGCCTGATTCCAGAATCGCCATTCGCGCATCCTGCGGCGAAACCGCGAGGCAATCAAAGTATGTTGTGATACCGGTGATCATTATGATCACGCGGCGGCCATCCGGATTTCCCGCGCGCCGCATGTAGTTTGCGGCTTCGAGGAATGCGCCGCTGAAGCAGTGGCCCGCCTCCTCATCATGAGGCGGCACTCGATAGAGCGCTTCGAGTATTCTGTCTTTGCCGCGGCCGAAGCCGGCAATCAAATCAGTATTGTCGGCGAAGGCCATCAACGCTACTTCGTCCTGGGGTCTCAATCTCTGAAGTGCTTCCCGAGTGGCGTGACGCACCTTTTCGCTAAACGGATCGAGGCAACCTCCTCGATCGATGAGCAGGATGACTGATAGCGGAAGGCTGTCCTGACTGAAGTGAGTTATTTGCTGTTTGACGCCGTCTTCCGAAAGCGCGAAGTCTTCCCTCTTCAGATCACCCGCGACGCGTCCCGTCTTCTGCTGAAGAACCTGCGCATCGAGCACGACGAGATCAACGGCAAGCTTAAGGTTGTCACCAGCAGCATGGAGTGCCGAGCTGACCGTTTGCGTGCCGTCACCCGATGGCCTCTCAAAGCTGGCCGGCTTCTGCGACTGCACCTCGACGCCGGCATCTCGCTTCGCATCGTCGATCTTATGTTCGGGCGTTCGGCCATTCTTCCCGCGGGACGAAGTACCGCTCGGAGATTGAGCGGTTGCGCTACAAAGCGCGACCGACGTGAGAAGAACGGATATCGAGAGCACGACTACTCTGTGAGGGTTCATAGGCGCCTCCTTGCTGAAGCTTGATAACCGGATAACGATTGATCGTTCAGAACCGGATGCAGAATCTGGTGGAACCGACCAGGCGGAGGATGAGCGAAGGAGGATGAAGCAGATGGGGTATCTTTACTGAGTTTCGCTTTTTCGTCCGCCCAGTCCGTGCCACCGGAGTGATTCGTGATGAGTGAAACGTGAGACGTCAACGAATGTAGCGACCTCTCGTCACGTTTCACGTTTCACTCGTCACGCTAATCAGGGTTTCTTCCGTTGCTCTTGTTGTTGCGGGCGCTGCTCAGGTTGCTGATGACGTTCCTGACGCGTTTGTTCGTGATTCTCGGGTTTTGGTTGTTGTTGTTGCTGTTGTTGTTGCTGTTGTTTTTCCTGCCGGTGTTCCTGGCGCACTTGTTCGCGGTTCTCGGATTTCGGCTGCTCTTGTTGCTTTTCCTGGCGACGCTCCTGTCGAACTTGTTCGCGGTTTTCCGGGCGCGGCTGGTCCTGTGTCTGGTTCCGCTCTCGTTCCTGCCGGCGCTCTTGACGCACCTGCTCTCGGTTTTCGGCCGGGGGCTGCTCCTGTTTCTGTTCTCGCTCCAGACGCCTTTGTTGCCGCAACTGTTCGCGACGTTCCGATTGTTCGCTCTTTGTTTTCTCGCTGTCAGTTACCGCTGGCGATGTCGAATGTGGCGGACGAATGCCAGGAGTTGTGCCGGTGGAATCGGAACCTTCACCCAGTTTCAATCTGCGATCACGTCGCTCAGAGCCGCGCTCTACTAAGGCGGGGCCCCGCGTCGAATCGCCGCGTTCAGGTGGGGAAATGAGTCGCCGCTCTCGTCGAGTCCCGACCGTCGCGCCGGTGTTCGCATCCTGATTGCGAGTAACCACCGGACGCCTGATGAGATCGTCCGACGGAACCGCTATTCGACGATTCCTTCTGCGGTCGTTATCCTCAAGCGACGGTGCAACCGCAACTGGTTTGATCTCCGGTAAGCCCCGGCGCACGCCTTTCCCCATCGAATCCGATAAGTCTCGTCCGGGAGCACCGGGCCGGCCGGCCGTTCGATCTCCGCGCGCGAATCCGTCAAGAGGAAGTACAGTCACGCCGTTGCCGTTTCGAATGGGTTGTATGCGCATTCGACCCCGCTGATTCGGATACTGCAGATGCGCGTGATTGTCGTCGCGATCTCTCCTGTCGGGTCTGCGCCAACGTTCGCCCGGCGCCAGCGGATGCCACCCAACGTAGTGTCGGTTCGGCGTTGAACAATTGAAGAAGAAAACCAGCGCAGGCCGCCAGTGATAGTCGCGGTAGCCGTAGCCAGAGTTATATGATCCGAAGCCAGGTATCCACGCCCATCCCAGTCCGGACAGGTATGCCCATCGACCGTAGTGATAAGGCGCCCATCCCCACGGCTCGCTCGAAAGCCAGGTCCATCCCGTGGATGGTATCCAAATCCACTGACCCAATCTGTATGGCGCCCAGTCTGAGCCAACCCTCGGAATCCAGCACTGCCCGTACGACGAATAATTCGTCCACGTGCCGTAACTCGACAGATCGCTCACTCCATAGAAGTCGTTATAGGTTGTCTCGTAGTTGGTGACGCTGGACGGGGCTAGATCCACGCTCGTTCTCGCGATCGTTTGGTCTCGATCGTAGCTCCATTGATCCCAATCATCACGCGCTGTGTCGAGCGCGAGTTCGAGTTTGCCGCCTGCAGTTGTATCAACAAGCAAGCGATGGCCTTCTCTAACTCTGAAGCTGCCTTCGTCCGTTGACACTTCGGCTTCGCCACCGCGCACGATTAGTTCAGATTCCTTTTCGCCTCGGACATCGATGCGATAGAACCCGTCCTTTTGAAGGACAACCGCAGAATTCGGCGTGTCGATTTCAAAGCGGCCGAAGGCTGAAGCGAGTCGTTCGACGCGAATGATCGCGACGCCTTCGGTGATTTCAAATTGAGCGGAATTCTCAGACAGGCCTGCAATCGTGAGTTCTGTATTTTCCGAAAGCCGGATGTAATTCCCACGTCCGAGTTGAATCTCCGCGCGCGCGCCGCGTGCTGCGTATATCTGATCGCCTGCAAGCAGCGGCAGATTTTCAACTGCAGGAGCCCATTCGGTTACTCCAGCCCGCAGGAAGGAAACATCTCCATCCATGAAACTCAGGCGTGCCACTCGCGTCGCGGGAGCCGCGTCGTCCGATTCTGAGTCTTCGAGGTTGATTGTTTCGTTCGTCTGTGCGAGAGCGCTGAGTTGTAACCCAGCGAGAAGAGCAAGCAGCGTGAGGAGGATTGGGAGAATGCGCTTCATATTTTCCTTGCCTTTCAAAGTTCCAGCTCTGTTCCAGCGGTGTTTGTTCGCGCGAGCTTAGCGCAACATGCGTGCCGCACGTTTTCAGAAATCGACGACAAGTTAACTGTTCGCAATTAAGGCAGGATTCGATCAAGTGGAAACTGAAATGGTCGCTCGAGCACCTGAGCCTTACACCAATTAGTGTAGGGGATGTTTGATTAGCGACTAAGAGGGGTGAATTTATCAGCGAGACGGCTCAGTCGAGGTTCTGAATCCGGTTCGCGCACGAACCACCAGGCCCTTCCGAGTTGAATCGAGTCTGAGCCTGTGAAACTTACCTTCGCGCTTATCCGCGCCGATGTAGAAACCGATCAGATACTGATTGCGCAATTCGTCTGCGATTGCCGCGAAAGCTGCGCGCGTGTCTTGAAAAGTATCCGCCAGATACAAGCGGCCGCCAGTTTGAGTGGTGATCATTTTTAGGTAAGCGTCGGCCTCGCCGTACAGCTTGTCCAGCGTCGAGGTGATCGGATCCGAGGACTCGGGTGACGGCTGAGTGCGCGAGCCCTCGCGTCCCGGATCGTAGACAACAGGAGGTCGCGGCCGCTCGCCAATCTCTATCCGGGGAGTGTTAGGCTTTGGGATACCGGTTGGTGTGGGATCGGGACCACCGAAATCAGGCGGAAGCGGGATTCGGCCATCGATATCAAAAGGTGTCTTGCGCTTCGGATGTTCGGCTTCCTGTTTGCGAGCGGCAGATTCGATCCACCAACGAGTATCAAACCGCACAACGTAGATAACGGCGCCTACTTCTTCGGCCAGGCGGGCAGTGCCCTGCGCGGTAGCTTCTATGCTGCGCATGTCTAGGCCATCGGAGAACAGCACTACAGCGCGCCGGCCTTCGACGTTTCTCAAGAGCTCCAACGCGCGCGCGACGGCTTCGTACAAAAGCTTACCGAAACCGGATTCCGTGCCGGCTATCGCTTTGGTCAGTTCGGCTCGGTCCCCGGTAAACTCGGTTAGTTCCCTGACTTCATTATCAAACGAGATCGCCATCATGCGATCGCCCGGTCTGAGCTCCGCAGTGAATTCCGCTGCCGTCCTTTGAATCGCTTTCAGCCGGTCTTCTGCGCTGTTGGATGTGTCCAACACTAACACGGCCGTGAAGGATTGTTTCAAAATGCTAAAGAGTGAAATATCGCGGCGCTTGCCATCCTCGAAGAGCGCGAAGTCCTCGCGCGACAGGTCCGTCACAAACTTGCCGCCGCGATCCGTTACGGTGGCGGGAACCTGCACCAGCGTGGCGTTCAGTTTGAGTGGTTCATCCTGCGATGATTTCGCTGCATCCTGCGGCCGAACGACAGCAGCAGGTGTCGCAGTCAACATCAGGCAGAGCAGCAGGATTTGTGAACGAACCTTCAGCATACGCTTACCACGCTTCTTGAACGGCGGCATTGAGCATTATTGCAACGCTACGACTCGAATCGGGCTCATCCACTTATTATTTCGTTTCTTCGCCGATTGCTGTCGCTATTACACGCACGAGTTCGGCGGCGGTGTACACATCGGATTGAATAATATTCGTCAGGCCAAATCTTCGGGCAGTCTCAGCCGTTACGGGTCCAATGCAAGCCACAAGCGTGCTCTTTAGCGCACCCGAGAGATCAGTCAATCCCAGGAGCGCCCCAAGGTTCGACACCGTGGACGAGCTTGTGAACGTGATGACGTCGATGCGAGTTTCTTCAAAGAGCTTCTTCAAACTGCTTCGTTTGATTTGCGGAAGTACCGTTTGATAGGTTTCGACCACGTCGACGTGAGCGCCCAGATCGCGAAGCCGCGTCGGAAGGATTTCCCTTGCCACCTTCGCTCGCGGGATAAGAATCTTTAGATCCCGCACGATGTTTTCTCCTCCGATACGCTCGGCGAGTTCTCGCAGAACACCTTCCGATGTTGATTCCTGGGCGACGACGTTTGCTCGTATCCCGGCTTCCTCCAGCGCCCGGGCCGTGGCGGTCCCGATTGCGCAAACTGACGCCGTCCCAAGCAGTGAGACGCCGCTTCGGCTTTCCCGTAGACGCTTTATGAAGAAGTCCGCAGCGTTCGAGCTCGTGAAGATGATCCAATCATATTCCTCTAGTCTGCGAATCGCATTGTCGAGCGGCGCAAGGTCGTCCGGAGGAATGAACTCGATAGTCGGGACATGAATAACCTTCGCTCCCAGCCCCTCAAGCAGAACTGTCATCTCTTCGGCTTGGGCCCGGGCTCTCGTGACAAGGACAGTTTTTGAGTCGAGCCGCTTGTGCGATGAATTAATTTCCGTCTTTTTCATTCCGGGTAAAACCTTGGATTCACGTTTCTTTAGTCGCTAAACGTCCCCAAATTATACATTTACCCGATAATAGCGGCAATCGCACTGTGCCGAATCGTCTAACTGAGGCTGTGACGGACTTTGTCACGGTCTTTGGCTTTCGGATGTTGGTGGCGAGGGGGTGGGTCAGTGCTCATAAACTATTTATCGATGCTATTTGGATCGTGTATCGGGTCGCGGCTCTCAAAGCGCGACGGAGCTGCCTGTCTGTGCGTCTAACTGACTCGGAACGAAAAGGTATTTCTTGACTTGCCAACAAATAGTTGATATAAAAACAGCCATAAACTAGCGTGCGCGCAGGATTTAGTGGAGCTGGTTCATTCTCAATCCTGAGGAGAACGATGAGCAGCCTTATAACCAAAGCAAGCAAGAGGCGCTCGAACGCGCCGCAAAAAATCCGCGCCACTAAGGGAAAAAAAGCATCATCTCGAAAACCGGCGCGTCCTGGGCGAATCACGACTTCTCCAAAGGCCAAAAAAGCTGCCGCGCCGAAGAGGCCTTCACCGGCAAAGAAGATGAAGCCGCGTTCGGCTGTCAAAAAAGCTACAGCTCATCCGAGCAAGAAGCAGTTGATAAAGAAGAAAGCAGCAGTCAAGTCACCGGCTAAACAAGCGAAGTCGCATGCTAAGAAGACTCCGCCAGCGAAGAAGCTCGCGGCAAGGAACCCATCGAGGGCATCGAAACCGAAGATCGCGTCGCGAAAAATTCTGATTGCAAAACGCAGGACGCCACTTCCCAAGGCCGCTCCACCTCCACCGAAGAAGCCTCCTTCACCAGGAACGCTGGCTGCGGTTCGCGCATTCGAACAGGCGTTGCGACTTTTCAATAGGCATGATTTTGCGGCGGCGAAGCCCGCTTTCCAGAGTCTAGTTTCGAAGTTCGCCGAGCAATTGGAGATTCTCGCTCGAGTGCGCACCTATCTGGTAATTTGTGACCAGCGGCTTGCTCGCGCGCCATCTGTTCCGCGCAATCCAGACGTGCTTTATGATCAGGGTGTGGTCGAATTCAATAAGGGAAACACCACTGAGGCGATCGAGCTATTCCAAAAGGCGCTGAAGGCTGACCCCCGCGCCGATCACGTCCACTACTCTCTAGCCGCGGCGCACGCCCGTCTTGAGGACGCTCCCAAAGCCCTCGACTCACTGCGTCGTGCAATCGGACTGCGGCCGATTCATCGATCCCACGCGCGCCGCGACCTTGACCTCGTCAGCCTCCGCGGCAACGAAGACTTCCAACAGCTAACCGGATTTGGTTTCGACCTCATCGAAGAATAGACTTAGAGATCGAACCAGTTGGTTCCAATTATGAAAACAGATTTTTCAGGGTTGAGGATTGTGTCCATAGGAGGAGGCACTGGACTTTCCACATTGCTTTCCGGCTTGAAGGTATATGTCGGCAAAGATTCAGCGGCAAGGCTTGTTGGCAGCGACGCGTGGATAGAGACGCTAACCGCGATCGTAACCGTGACCGACGATGGCGGTAGCTCCGGGAGGCTCCGGGAAGAGTTCCAGATACTTCCGCCCGGGGACATCCGCAATTGTATGGCCGCGCTGGCCGAAGACGAACATCTGCTTACCAGGCTTTTTCAATATCGCTTCGAATCAGAGGGAGATCTTTCGGGTCACAGTTTCGGGAATCTGTTTCTGGCGGCGCTTGCGGGCGTGACCGGCGATTTTCTCGAAGCTATCAAGGTCACTAGTGAGGTGCTTGCAATCAAAGGCCGGATCTTCCCTTCCACCGCCGAAGATATTGCTCTCGTCGCCGAATTGGAAGACGGTCGCATCATCCGAGGTGAAACAAACATAGTGGAGTCGCGATCACCCATTCGAAGGCTGCGGTTGTCGAGCGAACACTGTAGCCCCTTGCCGGAAACGCTCGAAGCCATCGAACACGCCGACGTCGTCACGATCGGCCCCGGATCACTCTACACTTCGATAATACCGAATCTGCTGGTCGACGGAATCGTAGACGCAATGCGAGCCTCGAACGCTTTGAAGGTTTACATCTGCAACATAATGACTCAGCCCGGCGAGACCGATCACTTCACCGCGGAGGATCACCTGCGTACGTTATTCGACTACAGCCCTGAATTGGAACTTGATTATGTTCTGATTAACAGCGCGGCGATCGGAGGGCACTTGAGAGAGAAGTACCTCTCCGATGGCGCTGCTCCGGTAGATACGGCATCGCTGGTACGTCCCGGCGGATTCGAAGACGAGCCCCGCGAGGCGTCAATACGAGGCGCCGACCGGTTACATCGCTTTCAAATCATCGCTCGAGATGTGCTTCACGAGGACGGCTTGGTTCGCCACGATCCGGCCAAGCTCGCTCGACTGCTCCTCGAGATCCATCAAACCGAAACGGTCGCGACGCGGTAACGATATATCTCATCAATCGATGCGAAATCCCCGCCCCCGCTAAACAAATGTTTCACGTGAGGGTAGAATCAATGTCGGCCACTGGTCTAAACGGTCGCGACCTGATGTTCTCCTCTGAGTGACTGCGAGTTGGAGCCGTATGACGGATGTAATGATTCTGGCTGCCGGTTTAGGCACCCGCATGAAGTCGCGGCGAGCGAAGGTCCTGCACGAACTCGCGGGCCTGCCGCTGATCGCACACGTTCTGCGCTCAGCCTTCGAACTGGCTCCTCAAGCCATTTTCACGGTCGTTGGACATCAGGCCGAAGAGGTCGAGCACGCAGTCAAAGCTGCGGCAACGCGACTCTCGAACGGCAGGAACGTCACACCGGAGCTTCGCTTCGTCCTGCAAGCCGAGCAACGAGGCACGGGTCACGCGGTGATGGCGGCTCGAAATCAGCTAACCGGACGCAATGCTCAAATCGTGATCCTTGCCGGGGATGCTCCGCTGATTGAAGCAGCAACACTGCTGAATCTCGTCCAAACTCATCGCGAGGAAAAAAACGAGGCAACCATGCTGACCGTGCTATTGAATGATCCAACCGGCTACGGGCGGATCATCCGCGACGACAATGGAAACTTTCTTCGCAACGTGGAACAGAAGGACGCCTCGCCCGCAGAGCTCTCGATTAAGGAAGTCGGCGTCAGTATGTACTGCTTCGACATCCCTCCGCTTCTGGACGCGCTGGACCATCTGACCACCGGCAACGCGCAGGGAGAATTCTATCTCACCGACGTGCCGAAAATACTCCAGGCTCATGGAAAGAGAGTCGGTCTGCTATGCCACTCAAACGCGGAGGAGCTACTGGGTGTGAATACTCGGATCGAACTTGCTGACCTTGAATGCACGCTCCGAGAAAGCAAGCTTCGTGAGCTTATGCTTTCCGGGGTGACGATTCTCGATCCATCTACGACGTACATTCATCAGGATGTGGAGATTGCTCCCGACACGGTGATCCATCCGCAGGTGATCATCGAAGGTTCAAGCCGAATCGGGTCAGCCTGCACAATTCTATCGTGGACACGCATGAAAGATGTCGAGATCGGCGACAATGTGACGATACGCAACTCGTGCGTCATCGAAGACAGCGCGATTCGTGACGGCGCAACGGTCGGTCCGTTCGCCCGGCTTCGCGCAGGCACCGAGATCGGGGAAAAGGCAGGTATTGGTAATTTCGTTGAAGTGAAGAAGTCTAAGATTGGCCGCGGCACAAAGGCTTCGCACCTAACCTATTTGGGAGACGCAACGCTCGGCGAACGGGTGAACATCGGCGCAGGCACGGTAACTTGCAACTATGACGGCGTGCGCAAGAACGAAACGATCATCGAAGACGACGTGAAGATTGGGAGTGATACGATGCTCGTCGCGCCGGTTCGCGTCGGTCGTGGATCAGTAACCGGAGCAGGCAGCGTCGTAACCAAAGACGTACCGCCCGATTCGCTTGCGGTTGGCGTTCCCGCAGTGGTCAAGAAAAAACTCAAGTGATTCTAGTCAGCAGGAACAAGGAAGGAAACTCAGATGTGCGGAATAGTCGGTTACGTAGGTGATAAGCAAGTCGTTGGAGTAATTCTAGATGGGCTGAAGAAGCTCGAATATCGCGGCTACGATTCGGCGGGCATCGCTGTGGTTGATGACAACGGCGCGCTCACGATTCGCCGCGCCGAAGGCAAGCTGCGCAATCTCGAAGAAGCAATCCGACTCAGACCGCTCGACGGCAGCTACGGAATTGGGCACACCCGCTGGGCTACGCACGGACGGCCAACCGAAGAGAATGCGCATCCACATCAAGACTGCTCCGGTCACGTGGTCGTTGTTCACAACGGTATCATCGAGAACTTTCTCCCGCTAAAACATAAGCTCGTTGCCGAAGGCCACACGCTCGTCACCGAAACCGACACCGAAGTGATCGCGCATCTGATTGAAAAGTATTTGAAGGAAAGCGAGCCCACACTGGAAGCCGCGGTGCGCCGCGCAGTCGCGGACCTTCGCGGCATCTACGCGCTAGCGATCATGTCGTCCGATGAACCCGAAAAGATTGTCGCAGTCAGGCAGGGGCCGCCGATTGTGATTGGCTTGGGGAATAATGAATACTTCGTCGCGTCTGATGTCCCGCCCGTTCTCTATCACACACGTGACGTGTTCTTCCTTGGCGACGGCGAGATGGCCGTGCTCACCCGCGACGGCGTGACCGTCACTGATTTCGAAGCCAATCCCGTCTATCCCGAAGTGCAAAGAATTACCTGGGACCCAATCGCGGCCGAGAAGGGCGGATTCAAGCACTACATGCTCAAGGAAATCTATGAGCAGCCGCGCGCCGTTCGTGACACCACGATCGGCCGAGTCTCTCAAACAACCGGGCGTGTTTACCTCGATGAGATGGAAATCAGCGAAGCCGAATTCCGGCAGTTCACTTCGATAAAGGCTATCGCGTGCGGAACAAGCCTGCACGCGGCGATGGCCGGCAAGTACATGCTCGAAGAACTAGCGAGGATTCCGGTCGAGATCGATTACGCCTCGGAGTTTCGTTATCGCGATCCATTGCTCGACGACAAGACTCTTGTGATCGCGATTTCTCAATCGGGCGAAACCGCGGACACGATCGCGGCCGTCCGTGAATCGAAAGAAAAAGGCGCGAAGATTCTCTCGATATGCAATGTGCAGGGCTCGATGCTGACGCGCGAATCTCACGGAACGGTATTGACTCACGCTGGTCCTGAAATCGGCGTCGCTTCGACGAAGGCTTTCACCAGTCAGATGACGGTTCTCTACCTGCTCGCACTCTATCTCGGGCAGCAGCGCGGCGTGCTTACAGAAGAGGAATCACTCGAGCACGTTCGAGCGTTGAACGGTCTGCCGGTCAAGATGGAAACTCTGCTCGGATGCGATGAGGAGATCGAGAAACTCTCGCGCGAGTTTCATCGCGCGCACGATTTTCTCTACCTCGGCCGCGGCATCAATTATCCAATCGCGCTCGAAGGCGCGCTGAAGTTAAAAGAAATCTCCTACATTCACGCCGAAGGCTATCCCGCAGGCGAAATGAAGCACGGTCCGAACGCGCTCATCGATGAGGACCTGCCGGTTGTCGTGGTCAGCACTCGCGACGAGAACAGCGCGACGTCGAAGCTTCGCTATGAGAAAACTCTTTCGAATATGGTTGAAGTGAAGGCCCGGGACGGCGTCGTGATCGCGGTTGTAACCGAAGGCGACAACGAAGCTCGCGAGATCGCCGATCACGTAATCGAAATTCCGCACGCCAGCGACCTAACTTCCCCGATACTCTCGATCATTCCGTTGCAGTTGCTGGCTTATCACATCGGAGTGCGCCGAGGTTGTGATGTCGATCAGCCTCGCAACCTGGCGAAGTCCGTCACGGTTGAATGAGAACGCCGGCAGCCATTAACAACCGCAAATGTAGCACTCGCACCCTCGGTGCGAAGCGCGGCCGATAATTTCAGCGTTATTCCACTGACAGTCTCCTTCTTGTTCACTCACTTTCTTCGACTATAATCAGAGTTCGCCGCCCTACAGTTAGAGGTTGGGGTTATGCAAACGACACGCTGGTTCAGAATACCTCCTCTCAAACTGCACACTCGCACCACCATCGTCACCTCGGCCGTGCTGGTCGGAGTGTTTGCCGTCATCGCTATCTTCTCCGATCTCGCGATAACAAGATTGAGCGATCAACACGACCGCCAACAGGCGCAATTGCTTGCCACCCGGGTAGCCGACGCCGTTGAGCAGCACATCAAGCGTGAGAAGATTCGAATCGAACGGCGACGCAAGAATCAAAAGATTGCCGAGCCTGAGTCCGAAGCCACAACAACAATTCCCGACTGGTCGGATGTCCAGGAAGAGATCGAAGCAACCATCGCCAAGAACAATCCCGAGCTTACCGAAGTAAGGGTCTTTCAACGCGTTTCACCGGGCAAATGGACTGAGCCGATAAGAATACCACCCGATGCCGGACCTCTTCCCGTCGAGCAGGAGCAAGCCGTTTCTCAACGCATCGAGAGCTCGAAGGTTCTCTCTGTTCGCCAAGTGGGTTCAAACAAACTCGTCACCGCGACCGCGGGCATTTACGTGTTGGAAGCGGGCGGCCCGACTCACTTCGGAACCGTCGATGTTCTTCTCACATTCGAGGAAGGCCGCAGCACCGCGGCTGAGCTTCGGCGGCTGATGTGGCCGCTGATGTTGCTGGCGATCATTTCGATCACATTGATGACTTACTTTCTTTTCCGGCACATCGTGTACAAGCCGATTGACAGCTTGTTGCTGGCGATGGCCAAGGCCGAGGGCGGCGATCTGGCGGTTGAAGTCGAGCCGGGCACTCCTGATGAAATCGGACGACTCGGTTCACGGTTCAATCGCATGCTCGGCCGCATACGCCAGATGACCGAGCAACTGAATCTGGAACAGCGCAGGCTCGAAGACCGGGTACTCGAAGCAACCGGCGAAATAGCCGAACGCAAGGAACAACTCGAAGACGCAAACCTTCGGCTGTTTGAAATGCAGCGGCAGTTGACTCAGCTTGAGCGCCTTGCCGCAGCCGGTCAACTTGCGGCGCAGTTCGCTCACGAAGTCGGGACGCCGCTCAACCTGATATCCGGGCACGTTCAGTTGCTCAGAGCGCGAGCTCGCGACGAGCGAGTGATAATGCGCCTGGATATCATCGCGGGCCAGATCGAGCGAATCACCAACATCGTCAGGTCGATGCTCGACTCGACACGCAGACCGGTGCCGCAACTCGAGCTAGTTGATGTCAACTCTCTGCTTGCCCAAATCCTCGACGCTACCCAACCCACACTCGTCGCGCGCAACGTTAGCCTTGAAACGAACCTGTCCGAATCGCTTCCTTCAATCGAAGCCGATCCGGATCAGCTACAGCAAGTGTTCATCAACCTGATCAATAACAGCCTCGACGCTATGCCGAAAGGTGGATTGCTCAACGTCTCAACTGCACTCGGCCACGAGTGGGTATCGATAACATTCGCCGATAGCGGCGAGGGAATCGCCCGGGATCAAATCGACTTGATCTTTGATCCGATGTTCTCGACCAAACACGGACGCGGCACCGGGCTCGGACTGACAATCGTTCAACAAATAATCTCCGAACACAATGGCGAAGTAGAGGTCGAAAGCGAACCGGGACAAACTGCCTTTCGAATAAAACTGCCGTTAAGTTCTGCTCGTCACATACCCGAGAGCGAGGCCACTGACACGGTCGAGCTCGCGGCAACGTCACCGGCGCTAATTGAGAAATGAAGCAAATCCTTGTCATCGACGACGATCTCGAGACGTGCAAATTCCTCACTGAGATTTTTGCCGAGGAAGGCTGGCACGTTGAGTCGAGTCAGAGCGCGGAAGCTGCTCGCGAAGCCGTGGACGCGCATCAATTCGATTTGATCGTCAGCGACATCAACCTCGGCTCGCGCACAACCGGGGTCGCCTTGCTCAAGGAATTCAAATCCGCCGCTCCCGATTCCGAAGTTATTTTGATCAGCGGATTCGGAACTCTCGAAACAGCGGTGGAAGCCGTGCGCGAAGGCGCTTTTGACTACATCAGCAAGCCCTTCAATGTAAACGAAGTCATTTCAACAGCTCGACGCGCACTCAAGGGACGAGACGCGGGAGCACCCGCCGCCGTGCTGCTCAAAGAGTACAGCGAAGCTTCCGGGCTTGTCGGTCATAGTCACAAGATGATCGAGCTTTACAAAGAGATCGCGCTTGTTGCAGCCTCGCGATCAACGGTGCTCATAACCGGCGAATCGGGAACAGGCAAAGAGCTTGTTGCCAGAGCATTGCACCGCAACAGCACGCGGGCTTCGAGAGCGTTCGTCGCGGTGAACTGCGGCGCGATCACCGAGACGTTGCTCGAGTCCGAGTTGTTCGGTCACGTCAAAGGCAGCTTTACCGGCGCGACAGCAGATAAGCGCGGACTTTTTGAAGAGGCCAACGACGGAACTATTCTTCTTGATGAAATCGGGGAAACAAGTCTGGCATTACAAGTAAAGCTGCTGAGGGTCCTGCAGGAAGGCGAGATTCGAAGAGTGGGTGGCTCACGCTCGGTTCGGGTGGACGTGCGCGTGCTCGCGGCAACCAACCGCGATCTTGAACGCGAAGTCAAAGAGGGAAGATTCCGAGAAGACCTTTACTATCGTCTGAGCGTCGTAACGCTTCGAGTTCCGCCGCTTCGCGAGCGCACCGAAGACCTGCCGCTTCTGGCCGCGCACGCGTTGAGGCAAGCAAGAGATTCCGGCGCGCGGGCCGCAACAATATCGGAGGAGGCACTGGTGCTCTTGAGCAGCTATGATTGGCCGGGCAATGTTAGAGAACTCGAAAACACGATCGCCCATGCGGCACTCTACGCTCGCGGCCAGGTAATCACGCCGGAGGATCTGCCTGCGAGGATTCGTTCCAACACTCGCGGCCTTGAAGCAGCGCCGCACACCCAATCTCTCTTCAAAGACCTCCCTTCTCTTGATGAACTGGAGCGCCGCTACTTGATTCACGTGCTTCAATCGGTAGGCGGCAGCCGGACACGCGCCGCTGAAGTCCTCGGCATCGATCGCCGCACTCTTTATCGAATGGCGGAGCGCTTCAGCATCAATTTGAAAACTAGCGCCGAGTAGAACTCGACATCATTTCTGTGGCCGTTTTGTCTGAACAAACAAAACGGCCACACAAAGACAGTGTTCCGCGATTCTAAGCAGCAGATGTGCGGCAAGTAAGCTCCCTCCCGGCACGACTTAATCCGACGCTCTAACTAGTGAGTAGGGCACAGCCCTTGCACCTGAGTATTCAGACTTGCCCCGACGAGAGCAGTATCAACGATATACCGATCGAGTCAGCGGCAAGAAATTTCTCACGGAGGACAATGATGAAGCGAATCCTTATCACTGCTGTTTTAGCATTGGCTCTCGCCGGGACATCCGCGTTCGCGGCGCAGAATAAGAACGCGAAGAAGCCGGCTGCCAAGGCGGCTCCGGCGGCTGCCGCTCCGAGCACCGGCACAATGAAGGCGGCGCCCAAAAAACACAAGAAGCGCCACCACAAGAAGAGCGGCGGCACGATGACCACCATGAAGAAGGGCAACGCGAACAAGAAGTAGTTTCCTTGAAGGATGGTTATTAGTGAGCGGGTCAGTGGCGTGTTCGTGCTGACCCGCTCAAGTTTTTCCAATGATATCCGCGACTCAAATATCAAGGTCTGCTCCAATCGCCGGTCAGCATACTAATACACGAAGGCGGAATTAATATGACCAAGTTATTACGAATCCTCGTGGTCATTCTGATTGCCTTTACTCTATCGAGTCTGCTCGTTTACCGCCTGCGACTGGGCGGGTCCCAGCGAAACTCTCGGCAGAGCCAATCATCGCGCGGGATAATCGAGGAGACCCGAACCGTTGAAGGTCAGATCCAGTCGATCGATTCCGCCTCGAAGACACTCACATTAATGAATAATGGGGAAGAAGTGATGCTCGCGTTTGACGAGCGTACGGCAATCATTGCGTCGGGCCACCCGGTTCAGCCTGCCACGATCACCTCTGGCACTCCAGCAAGAGTCAAATATACTCAGCGTGGAGGTAAAAAGTGGGCTCGCAGAATTGAATTGTCGGGCGCTGAACCCTCAGATTCGATCGAGTCCTATTGATTGATCTGTTCCTAAGCGAATCAAACGAGTCAGTTTCTCAAATCATTTCTAAAGCGCGGATTGGATGCCTTGGCTTCCACTGTGAATCGGTGCAATCTCACTGAGCGAGGCCCATGATTGGGATGCCCAGTCAAAATGCAAATAGGATCACGGGCTCGGCGTCAATCGATGATTCATTTGGTAAAGTAACTGGAGCGTTACCGAATTCGTTGAACCAATAAAACAGGAGGGCCACTTTCGTGGCCCTCCTCAGTTTCGTAAGCTCGGAGAGTTCCCTCTCCTTGCCTCCGGTTATTAGTTAGTCGGACATTTCTCCTGGCAGTTCAACGGCGCTGATCCCACCG